>WNGE01000330.1_pt1 | contig 110222 bp, 88 predicted proteins | sample 5400651 | NCBI WGS metagenome assembly WNGE01 (sample SAMN13153370, study PRJNA577476) | soil metagenome | isolation source: 60 cm soil or saprolite under grassland replicate 2 | place: USA:California | collected 2016-06-15 | reverse complement strand
GAGCACGTCCCGGACCGCCTTCAGCGACACGGAACAGGGGAACAACTCCGCGACCTGGGACCCGACGTTAATCGTGGCCGTGCCTGCCGCGGCGGTGACTGGCACCTACTCGGGCACGATCACCCACTCGGTCGCCTAGCTGACTGGTTTCTACGAGGGAAGGGAAAAGAAGAGGACGATCGTGCGCCGACTGTTGAGCGCAGCCGTTCTGCTGGTAGCTGGAGTTGCCGCTCCCGCTACCAGCGCGGCGGCCGTCGCCACGCAGGCCACGAGCGCGTTCGCCGGACCAGGGAACCCAACGCCAAAGCCAGGGCAGCCGCGGATCGGCATCAGGCTCGTCGATGTCCCGGTGTCCGAGGCGGACAATCCCCGCGGCCTGCGGTACATCATCGACCACCTGCCTCCGGGCGCGGTCATCCACCGCAGGGTGCTCGTGGAGAACCAGAACTCGGCGACCGCTCATGTCACGGTCTACGCGGATGCGGCCGGCATCAGAAACGGGGCGTTCATCGGCGCCGCTGGCCAGACACGCAGCGAGCTGACGACGTGGATAGGGCTGAGCCGTCAGCGTCTCACGATGTCGCCACACTCCACCGCCGTGGTGACCACCACGATCAAGGTTCCGCGGGACGCCTCGCCCGGGGAGCGCTACGGCGTCATCTGGGCACAGGAGGTCGCGCATCGCCGGGTCGACAAGCGCTTCGCGATCAACGAGGTGAGCCGGGTCCGCGTCCCCGTCTACCTCTCTGTGGGCCCGGGCGGGCCGCCGCCGACCAACTTCATCATCAGCGGGATCACGGGCAGGCGCGCGCCCAGCGGCCGTCCTGCCGTCACAGCCCATGTCGCCAACACGGGCGGGCGGGCTGTGGACCTGAGCGGCAACCTCAGGCTCACCGACGGTCCCGGCGGGCTGACCGCGGGGCCGTTCCGGGTACACCTCGGCACCCATTACTACCCATTCACGACATCCTCAACACGCTCTGTATATGTTCCAGCACTTCCCGCTACCAGCGCATGAAAGGGACGGGCCCCGACAAAGCTGTCGAGCATCGGGAAGGCCCGCACCATCGCGTCATCGACGGCAGCCAGGCCTTCGTGACCGAAGACGTGGATAAGGGTGTCAAGCGCGGTTGTTCGCGCTGCCTGTGTGGCGGGAAACACCGCTCTTCAGCGCGCCCATGCCGTCGCAACTACGCGGCGCCCGGCCGACGCAAACGCGCCGCGCCTATGCCACGGCACAGGCGCGGCGCCGAGCGTCAATCCAACCGAGCAGACTCTACGCACCGCGACGTGGGCCTAGACGGGGATCATGTCCTTGATGTCGTCCACCCGGCGTGACCCGTCGCCAAACTCCTCGCGGTCGGCGCGGCCGTTCTGGCGGCCGATCATGTTGTGGCGCAGCGGCCGGCTCACGAGTATCTCGCTCGCCGGAACTGGCCCCTCGAGCACGGCTTCGCGTGAGCCAGCCAGACCCGCTCCGGCACCTGGCAACAGCCGGTGTCCAGCGAGCGCGGGCTCGGGCGGACTATGGAGTACCGGCGTGTTCTGGAGCTCTGCCAGCGCAAACCCGTCCGACACTTCCCGAAGAACCCGAGATAGGGGTACGCCTAGAGCTGAGCAGATGGCCCCGAGCAACTCGGACGAGGCCTCCTTCTGGCCCCGCTCGACCTCCGACAGGTAACCAAGCGATACGCGTGCGTCGGCCGACACCTCGCGGAGGGTGCGACCCTGCCGCAGGCGCAGCCGCCGTAGCACGTCACCGAGCAAGTGACGAAGCAGTACCATCGTCGCACCCCTTCCCGAGACCCTGGCGCTCCATCCCTGGCTATACCTTCCACCGTACCTGGCTATGCCGATCCAGTGGCAGGCACCTGGAACTGGTTCATGATTTGGGTAACGCTGTAATCAGCACGGTTCTTCCGGTGGCCCGGGTTCACGGTCCCGGATTCATGGCGCCAAAACGCGTGCCGGGACCAGGCCTGTTGGCCGCGGCGCGGGATCCATGTCAGTCCAATTCTTCCTTGAGCCTGCCGAGCAGCAAGCCGAGCGAGACCATGACCGTGCGGCACCGGACCTCCGACCGGTCCCCGGGCAGCGCCAGCGTCCGTACCACTGAGTCGCCTTCGGCCGCGACCGCCACGTGTACCGTGCCAACGGCCTGGCCGTCCTGGGCTTCTGGGCCTGCCACCCCCGTTGTGGCGACAGAAAACTCCGCACCGAGCCGGTGCCGCACTCCCTCCGCCATCGCGACGGCCACATCGGGATGCACCGCACCGAGGCGGTCAAGAAGAGGCCGTGGCACCCCGAGAAGCAAAGCCTTCAGTTCAGTCGCGTAGGCGACGACTCCCCCGCGCAACACAGCCGACGCACCTGGAATTCCCGTGAGGGCGGCGCAGAGCAGACCTCCGGTAAGGGACTCGGCCACAGCAAGCGTCTGGCCCCGGCCCTTCAGAACGGTCAGGACCTGGTCGGCCAGCGCCCGGGTATCCGGTTCCTTAGAGTCTGTTTGAGAACCCCGATCCGGCTCGCGTGCCCCCGCATCCCGGCTGGCTGCGTTCTCGCCCTCGACGTGCCTTCCAGGCACGCCTTCGGGCTGCGGCCTTGCCGGCCGGGCGCGGATGACCCGCTCGCTGATCGAACCGGGGTTCTCAAACAGACTCTTAGGCATGGTTCTCCCTCTGGGCGCCGCGACCGCCGCCGCGGTGCAGCCGGGTCGCGCGAACCACGTAGTCACCGCCAGTCAGCAGGGTGACCACCAGGGCCGCCCCCATGACGATCTCGCGAGCCAGGCCCAGCGACACCGGCAGGATGTACAGGCCGATCGCAACCAGTTGGAGCAAGGTCTTTAGCTTGCCCCCGCGGCTGGCCGGGATGACCCCGTGGCGGATAACCCAGAACCGCAGGATTGTGACACCAACCTCACGGAACAGAATCACACCGGTGACCCACCACGGCAACTCCCCCAGAAACGACAGGCTGATCAGCGCCGAACCAGTCAGCGCCTTGTCCGCGATCGGATCCACGATCTTGCCGAAGTCCGTGATAATGCCGCGTCCGCGCGCAAGACGGCCGTCCAGCCAGTCGGTAAGGGAGGCGGCAACGAAGAGAACCAGGGCGGTTGACCTCGCAGCGGTCCCGCCCATGACGAGGAACACCACGAAGGCCGGGACGAGCGCCAGCCGCAGCACAGTGAGCCCGTTCGCCACATTCAACAGGCCAGTGGGGGGCGTGGCGCTTGTGCCCCCGGCAGCGATGTCCGCCGGGGGATCCCGGCTCCAGCCGGGCGCAGCCCTGTTCAATGTCCCGCTGGGCGAGGAGGTATCCCGTCACGAGGATGTCTCCCGCGGGAAGGTATCCCATAACGAGGAGGTTTCCCGCGCGGAGGCACGATCTCGGCTGCCTCAGCCACAAGGTCCACGCCTTCGGTATCCCGGACCGTCGCCCGCACAAGATCTCCGGGCTTGGCACCAAGATCCCCAACGACAATCGTGCATCCGTCAACCTCGGGAGCCTGATGGGCAGAACGCCCCTCGAACCTGCCGTCGTCCAGTTGTGTCTCGAGCAGGACGCTCACCTCCTCGCCGATGCGCTCCTCGGCACGTTGCCCCATCATCTCCTCGGCCAGGTCAGTCAGCTCCCGTAGGCGTGCGCCGATCTCCTCGTCGTTCACCTTGCCGGGTAGGGATGCGGCGCCCGTCCCGTCCTCGTCCGAATAGCCGAAGATGCCAATGCCGTCAAGGTCGGCCGTTTCAAGGAAGGCGCGTAGCTCATCGAGGTCGGCGATGGTTTCGCCGGGAAAGCCGACGATGAAGTTGGACCGCACGCCGGCGCTTGGGCAAAGTTCGCGGATCTGATCGAGCAATCCGCTAAACCGTTCGCGGTCACCGAACCGCCGCATCGCCCGGAGCACACGCCCGCTTGCATGCTGGAATGACAGGTCGAAATATGGTGCTAGGCCTGGAGTGGCGGCCATCACCTCGGCGAGACTTGGCCGCATCTCAGCCGGCTGGAGGTAACTGACGCGAACCCGCACGATTCCGGGGACAGCAGCGAGCGCCGGAAGCAGTTCCTCAAGGAGCCGGAGATTCCCGAGGTCCTTGCCGTACGACGTCGAGTTCTCACTGACAAGCACAAGCTCGCGGACGCCGTCGGCGGCAAGCCACTCAGCCTCGGCCAGGACGTCCTCGGGTTCACGCGAAATGAACGCCCCACGAAACGAGGGAATCGCGCAGAAACTGCATCGCCGGTCGCAACCAGACGCGATCTTCAACGGCGCGGCCAGGCCGCCGGAGAGCCGACGGCGCAGGACGCGCGGCCCAGAAGCGGGAGCGCCGACAGCCAGCGTTTCGGGAGCGAGGCCCCCAGCACCAACAGGTCCGGGGCGGCGAGCCCCGGCCGCCTGGGCCGGGAGACGGTCAGCAGGTTCCGAACGGCTGCCGCTCGCTGGCGCGGCCACCGGAAAGCCGTGCCCGGGTATGTGCACCCCCGTCGCGCGCCGGGTGGCGCGCGGCCGGTCAGCCGGAGCGAGCGGCAGGTACCGGCGGCGGTCCCGGGGTGTGTGCGCTGGCCTGCGTTCCCCGGCGACCACTCGGTCGAGTCGCTCGGCAATCGCCGCATAATCGTCGAAGCTGATCACCTCGACCTCGGGAAGCGACTCGGCTAGCTCCGACCCGTACCTCTCGGCGAGGCATCCAGCCGCGATCACCGGCCGACCCGACTCCGCGGCGGAAAGCAGCTCACCGATGGATTCCTCCTTGGCGGCCTGGATGAAACCACAGGTGTTGACCAGCACCACGCTGGCGTCGTCACCCTCGTCACCGACACCCTCGACGCGGTCATCGCTGCCGCGTTCCGCACCGGACAGCGTCCAGCCTGCCGACTCCAAGCGGGCGGCAAGCTCCTCAGCATCCACCTCGTTGCGTGCGCAGCCAAGGGTGACCATCCGGACGGTGCGGTTCGGTGCTCGTGCGTCCTGCTGACTCGATGACACACCGGCAGACTACGGTAAGCACCAGCCAGGAAGGCGGCGCCTGTGGGCTGTTTCGCGATTCGAGACCGGGCCGTTCCACCGCGGGAACGCAGCCTTAACGTGCGCACGCGAGCCGGATCGGATTCTCAAGCAGGCTAAGTGCCGGTTGAACCGGACACCGTTCGCCGGGGCTGGAAGTTCAGCGTGACCGCCTGGCTGCCCAGGGAGCCCACCCGGTGCCCATTCACGGTGAGCACGATGCCACCGGGATTGCCGATCTTCATCGAAACGTGGTGGGTAAAGCTCCATGAGCGTGACGAGCCAGCCGGGACGATGCCCTGCCATTTCTCGACGCCGTTCGCCGCGTAAACTCCGACCCAGCAATCCTCGTTGGCTTCCAGCTGGACTACCACCGAGCGCCGATGCTGGCCGGACGCGTGCTGGCTGGGGCTCGGCTTTGCCGGCGGTGTCGGAGCCGACTTCTTGACCTGATCACGCGCTGCGCCCAGGTGATGTGGCGGGTTGAAGGCTTGGAATACCACGTACCCGATGACGGCCAGGATCGCGAGCGCCATCGCGGCGCTCCAGTTCGGCGCCCGGCGCTCACGTATCTTGATGGGTGTCGCTGGCTCGAACACCTCGGCGGCAGAGACCTGGTTGAGGCCACGGTGCGCCGTGTCATAGTCCTGGATCAGCGGCTCAGGATCGACGCCGACGACCTTCGCGATGCTGCGGATGTGACCCCTCGCGTAGAAGTCACCACCGCACGGTGAGAAGTCGTCGTTCTCGATCCCACGGATGACCGTTTCACGGATCCGGGTCCGCTGGCTTACTTGCGTAATGCTGAGACCGGCCTCCCGGCGGGCGCGTGCCAGGGTATCGCCGATAGTCACGCCATTCCTCCGCTACATCGCCGGAGTCCCGATCCCGCCACCCAGTGTAGACATCCATGCCACTGCCAGCGAGCCGCCTCCGGCTGCAAAAAAGATGAAATCCCCACCGTATAGATCACTCCCCCGGAGCGATCATCTTCATACCCGGCACCGCCCGCTGGCAATCACCGGCACGGCGACCTCTCACCGTTTCTGATGCCGAACGATCATTCGCCGCGCAGGCTCGTGAGAATATCTACAAGATCATCTGGTTTAACCAGAACGTCGCGGGCCTTCGAACCCTCACTGGGGCCCACGATCCCGCGGCTCTCGAGCAGGTCCATCAACCGGCCTGCCTTGGCGAAGCCCACCCGGAGCTTGCGCTGAAGCATGGAGGTCGAGCCGAACTGCGTGCTGATGACGAGTTCGGCCGCTTGTGTCAGCAGTTCGAGATCGTCACCAATGTCCTCGTCGATCTCCCGCTTGCGGCCGGTGGTAGCAGCCACGTCGTCGCGGTAAACGGGCTGAGCCTGCTTCTTGCAGTGCGCCACGACCTCGCGGATCTCTTTCTCCGTCACGAAGGCGTTTTGCAGCCGCAAGGGCTTGCTCGCTCCCATCGGCAGGAACAGGGCGTCTCCCTGCCCGACCAGTTTCTCCGCACCGGGCTGGTCCAGGATCACCCGGCTGTCGGCAAGGCTGGAGGTCGCGAAGGCCAGCCGCGAGGGAACGTTGGCCTTGATCAAGCCGGTGACCACGTCCACGCTGGGCCGCTGGGTGGCGAGCACAAGGTGAATACCTGCCGCCCTCGCAAGCTGAGTGATCCGCACGACGGAGTCTTCCACGTCGCGCGGCGCGACCATCATCAGGTCGGCGAGCTCATCGACGATGACGAGCAGGTACGGATATGGCTGGTAAGTGCGCTCGCTACCCGGTGGCGCGGTCAGCTTTCCCGCCCGGATTGCCTTGTTGAAGTCATCCAGGTGCCGGAAACCGGACGCGGCGAGGTCGTCATACCGCCGCTCCATCTCACCGACGACCCAGTCAAGCGCCTCTGCGGCCCGCTTCGGGTTCGTGATGATCGGTGTGATCAGGTGTGGAATCCCCTCGTAGATCGACAGCTCGACACGCTTGGGGTCGATGAGAATCCCCCGGACCTCATCGGGGGTGGCCCGGGTCAGGATCGAAGTGATCAACCCATTGATGCATACACTTTTCCCGCTGCCCGTGGCCCCGGCTATAAGCAGGTGAGGCATCTTCGCAAGGTTCGCCACCACGGTGTGGCCCTCGACGTTCTTGCCCAGCCCGACCACCATCGGGTGATGGTCGTTGACCGCGACCGGAGAGCGCAGCACATCACCCAGGCTGACGATCTCCTTATCGGTGTTCGGGATCTCAATGCCGATCGCCGACTTGCCCGGAATCGGGGACAGGATCCGCACGTCCGCGCTCTTCACCGCGTACGCGATGTTTTTGGACAGCGCGGTGACCCGTTCGACCTTGACCGCCGGGCCCAGCTCGATCTCATATCGGGTCACCGTGGGGCCCCGGGCGAAGCCCGTGACCTGCGCGTCGACGTTGAACTGGTCAAGAACTTCGGTGAGGGCGCCGACCACCGCGTCGTTCGCGCGGGTGCGCATTCTCGGCTGCGCTCCTGGCCTGAGCAGCGCGGTCGGTGGCAGGGTGTAGCTGCCGTCTGCCGATCCGGACAACGTGAGCTGCTCTGCCCGGCCGCGGCGCGGGCCTGCCTGAGGGGCACCAGCGCCCCCGCCGCTGCCCCGCGATCCCGCTGGCTTGTCCGTATGAGCCGACCCGAACCCGAGCGCTTCCAGGAGATCGGTCTCTGCGGCGCCCGGACCGCCATCCTGATCAGCGCCGCGGCGATCTTTGCCCGGCGCGTGCTCGTCGCCGCGCAACTCGCGCAAAAGGCCGCGGGCCGCCGCGTCCCGCTCTCGCGCGGCGCGGTCTGCGCCCTGCCCAGCCCCGGACAGCAGCGGCGTGTCGTACGGCCGCTCGTGCTCGCCGGGTTCGAGTGCGGGTCGTCGAGCGCGGCCACCTCGCAGGAGCTGCCCGGCGACGGTACCCGGGCTGCGCCTGCGGGCGTCAGCTGTGCCACGGCTGCCCGGGCCGAGTGCACCTTCAGCGCTGTCACCAGCGCCTTCCCCGGCGTCGGTGGCGGCCACGGGGTCGCGCCGAACAAAACCATGCAGGTCGGCCAGGCGGTCCGGGATCCGGTGCAACGGTGTGGCGGTGATGACCAGCAGGCCGAAGCCGCACAGCAGCGCGAGCAGCGGTGCGGCGATCCACGGAGTTACCGCCGCAACGAGAGGCGCGGAGGCGAAGAACCCGATGAAGCCGCCGGCCGAACGCATGACCATGCCACCAGCCGTGGGTGGCGGTGTGCCGTTGGCGATGTGCACGAGACCGAGCGCCCCGACGATCAGCGCTGACCAGCCGATCACCATCCGGCCGGTGTCCGCATTGCGGTCCGGGTGTCGAAGAAACCGCCAGGCGAGCAAGCCGAACAGCAATGGCACCGACCACGCGGCGGACCCGAACGCGCCAATCACCAGGGCCGACGCGGCACGGCCCGCCACACTGCCCAGGTGCCACCAGGTCGTCGCGGCGGTGACGATCGCCGCACCGAGAGCGGCCAAGCCGACACCGTCCCTGCGGTGCAGCGGATCCAGGTCACGGGCGCCGTGCCCGATCGCCCGCACGGCAAAACCGACGCCGTGCGCGGCAACCATCCAGGCGGTCATGGCAAGCTTGGCCGTCCATCCGAACAAGATCGTAAACGGGTCCGACGGCGGTGGGGGGGCGGCACCGTTGCGCCTGCGGCGTTTGTTCCGAGCGATCGGGCGGCTCTTGCCACGCGACGAGCCCTTCCGTGTCCCGCCTTTCCTGCTCGCCGGCTGCCCGGGCTGGGAGCCGGACCGCTTCCGCGAGGCACTGCGCGACTTTGCCCCGGCTCGGCCCGATGGCCCAGCCGGCATGCGCGCTGTACTCTGAACGGCGCTGTCGGTAGTGCTGCGAGGCGCACGGGTCGCCATGGTCTCAAGGTAGCGAGCACACTCCTGTGGCCAAAGCCACCGACGGGCGTGTCGCGAACATTGTCACACTCGTCCCGCGCCCGGTGAGCCGCTCGGTCCATGATCCGCTGGTACGGAGACTTTTCAGCTGTGATCGCTGAGAAGTCTCCGCCGGAAGGGATCATGGCTAGCCGCGTCGGCTCGAACGGATCGCACCAGGCTCGGTCAGAGTTCGACGACCATCGGGATGATCATGGGTCTGCGGCGGTAGTTCTCGTGCACCCAGCGCCCCACCGCGCGGCGTACGAGCTGGCTGAGCTCGTGGGTGTCGCTGATGCCATCCGCGGCGGCGTGTGCGAGTGTCTCCTCGATCCGTGGCCTGACCTCTACCAGCGCCGCATCGTCGATGCCGGAACCCCGCGCGTGGATCTCCGGGCCGCCCACCAGCTTGCCCGTGGTGGAGTCGACGACGATTACCACCGAGACGAATCCCTCGTCGCCGAGGATCCGGCGGTCCTTCAGCGAGGACTCGGTGACCTCGCCCACGGACAGCCCGTCCACATAGACGTAGCCGCAAGGTACGGCTCCAGCCACGGACGCCCGCTCATCCACAAGGTCAACGACGACGCCATCCTCGGCGATCACCACGCCGACACTTGGCACCCCGGTGAGCTCGGCGAGCCGAGCGTGGGCGCGCAGGTGCCGCCACTCGCCGTGCACGGGCATGAAGTTGGCCGGGTGGGTGAGGTTCAGCACGTAAAGCAGTTCACCCGCGGCGGCATGCCCGGAGACATGCACCAGCGCGTTCCCCTTATGCACAACCCGGGCGCCCCAGCGGGTGAGCCCATTGATCACCCGGTAGACGGCGGTCTCGTTGCCCGGGATCAGCGACGACGCGAGAATGACCGTGTCGCCTTCGACGACCCGGATTGGATGATCCCGTGTGGCCATCCGGGACAGGGCCGACATAGGCTCGCCCTGCGAGCCGGTGGAGACGAGCACGACCTCCTCCGGCGGCAGGTCGTCGACCTCACGCACCTCTACCATCAGGCCGCCGGGCACCCGCAGATAGCCAAGATCGCGCGCCACGCCCATGTTGCGCACCATTGACCGGCCGACGAACGCCACCTTGCGGCCATGGACCGCCGCCGCGTCGAGCACCTGCTGCACCCGGTGCACATGGCTGGCGAAGCATGCGACGATGATCCGCTTCTCGGCCGTGGCAAACACGTCGGCGAGCACGGGCGCGATGTCCTGCTCGCTGATCACAATCCCCGGCACCTCGGCGTTCGTGGAATCGGACATGAGCAGGTCGACGCCCTCGGCACCGAGCCTGGCGAAGCCGGCCAGGTCGGTCAGCCGGCCGTCCAGCGGCAGCTGATCCAGCTTGAAGTCACCGGTGTGCAGCACCAGCCCGGTCGGTGTACGGATGGCGACGGCGAGCGCATCGGGGATGGAGTGGTTGACGGCATAGAATTCGAGGTCAAATTTCCCGAACGCCTGCCGCGTACCTTCTCGCACTTCGACGGTGACGGGCTCTCTGCGGTGCTCGGCGAGCTTGCTCGCCACCAGCGCCAGCGTGAGCTTCGAGCCGACCAGCGGAATGTCACCGCGCTCGCGCAGCAGGTAGGGCACGGCGCCGATATGGTCTTCGTGCGCATGGGTGAGGACCAGCGCGTCGACGCAGTCCAGCCGACCGCGAATGTAGTCGAAGTCGGGCAGGATCAGGTCGACCCCTGGTTGGTCGGATTCGGGAAAGAGCACGCCGCAGTCCACGATCAGCAGGCGGCCACCGTGCTCGAACACGGTCATGTTGCGGCCGATCTCACCGAGGCCGCCGAGCGCCACGATGCGCAAGCCGTTAGGGGGGATGGGGGGTGGCCGTCCGAGCTCGGGGTGCGGATGGCTCACCGCATCACCTTGCTGGCTGCTCTAACTGGCGTTGCGCTCGGGCCGCTCATGCGGCCGTCCCGGGGATCTTGACTCCCCCCGCAAGCAGGTCAGCACGCAGCGTCTCGATCTCGGCCGAGCTGGCGTCGGCCAAGGGGGAACGCACCACGCCACCGGGCAGCCCGAGCACCGTCAGCGCCGCCTTGGTCATGATCACCCCCTGGCTGCGGAACATTCCCTGGTAGACCGGCAACAAGCTCTGGTGAATCGCCTGCGCAACCGTCACGTCACCAGACGTGTACGCCTCTATCATTTCATGCAGGCGATCACCCACGACATGGCCCACCACGCTGACGAATCCGCAGGCGCCGAGGGCCAGCCACGGCAGGTTGAGCATGTCGGTGCCGCAGTAGTACGCGAGGCTGGTTCGCGCCAGCGCCCATGAGGTGGCCGCGGGGTCGTCCTTGGCGTCCTTCACCGCGACGATGCGCGGATGTGTGGCCAGGTTGACAAGCGTTTCCGTGGCGATCGCCACTCCAGTCCGGGCGGGGATGTCGTAGAGCATGAGCGGCAGCCCGCTCGCGTCCGCGACGGCGGTGAAATGGCGCTCCAGGCCGGCCTGCGGCGGCTTGTTGTAGTAGGGGGTCACGACGAGCAGGCCGTGCGCACCCGCCCGCTCGGCCTGCCGGGCGAGTTCGACCGTGTGCGCGGTGTCATTGGTGCCGACACCGGCCACGACGGTCGCCCGGTCTCCCACCGCAGCAAGCACGGCGGCGAGCAAGCGTACTTTTTCCGCGTCCGTCGTGGTCGGCGATTCGCCCGTGGTGCCGCTGATCACGAGGCCGTCATTGCGCATATGGTCAACGAGGTAGGCGGCGAGCTTGCTAGCGCCGTCATAGTCCACGGAGCCGTCGGCTGTCATCGGTGTCACCATGGCGGTCAGCATCTGGCCGAACGGAGGAGCTTGAGTTGCTTCCATGCACCGAACGCTACCTGGCCCGCGGCGGCGGCGGCAGGCCCTGCGGCGCGAACACGCAGGGCTGTTCGCGCGCCAAGGAACCGCGGTCTTGAGCTGGGGGGGGTACCCACGTCAAGACGCGGCCGACGTGAGCTCGGGGGTACCCACGTCAACCGCGTCTATCTGCTCATCGAGGCGAGCACGTGAGCCGTTACGTACTGAGGCACGGGGATACCGATGCGTGACCGGGAAGCAACATCGCTGACCGGGGGTCAAGGCTTTCGCGGGCACCTGCCACAAAGACCCGAACTCTGCGAGAATCCGAACCCTTGCCAGGTTCTGTGCGTGACTGCCTGATGTGGCCCGTTCTGGCCTTGGCGGTGCGCATGGCGGCACATACCCGGCTCAAGGCGGCGGCAAGGGGGTAAGCGTTGTTCAAAGACGCAAGCCCCCTGACGCTGGCCGCGCTGGCCAGCTGGCTCGTCACGGGCGCGTTCGGCGTCAACTTGATACTGCGAGGGAAGGCCTACCGGCTCTTCCTCTACGTGATGTCGAGCCGGGGTCCCGCGGACATGCGCCCCCCGGTGCTGCGGGCCACGATGATGGCGCTGCACCTGATCTGCGCGCTGTCCGGGCTCGCCCTGTGGACGGCTTACGCGATGCTCGACCAGGACGTCCTGGGATATAGCGCGTTGATCCTGCTTGGCGTGGTCGCCTTGCTCGGCATCAGCGTGGTGGACCGGTGGCGGAATGGTTACGGCCGACACGCGCGGCCCGTGGATCCACGCCGGGGTTTCCCGGTCTGGTCGGCGACCCTGCACGTAATGATCGCAACAAACACGCTCGTTCTCGTCGCGCTCGTCACCCTCTTCCACCTGGGTGAATAACCGCGGATAACGTCGGATAACAGGGCCGTCACCGGCAGGCGCGATGTCAGGCGTGCGCCACACAGCGCGAGCCGTTCGGGATCATTGTCTTGATGCCTTAAAAGACCGGGATTATGTCCTCCGGGTTGATGTCCGCCGCGACGTCCACGCCCGCAATGTCCAGTTCGGGGATGGCAGGGAACTCGACGCCCCAGCGCTGCACGATCGCCCGGACGCGAGCCATCGCGACCCGCCAGTTCTCGGCCTGCTCCTGGTAGGAAAGGATGCCGAGGCCGGCGCTGCGGGCGTGGTTCATCAGCACCCGGTGGTTGTGCAGGAAGTACGGCGGCAGCTCCCAGAAGCCCTCCGGCGGTTCCCAGAGGATCATGGAGAGGAAGATGAATCCCGCGCGGAGCTGGCGGGTGATCTGGATCTTCACGTCGTCGGTGAGCCCGGGCCATTCGTTCTCCAGAATGGTCATGCAGATCTGAAGATGCCGTGACTCGTCGCGGCCGATCCGGCTGAACATCTCACCGAAGACGGGGTGCGTCGTGCCTGACGCCATGCCGCGGAAGAGGGTCGACGCAGCCATCTCCCCCATCATGAAGCTGGTGAACAGCACGGCCAGGGAGTACTTGCCCACGGCGCGGTTGTAACCGCTCCAGTACCTGCCACCGTTGTGGTAGAGCCAGCCAATGTTGTTGTGCGCAGCCCGCTCCACGTCGGTTGTTGGCGTCCAGTCCAGCGGGCCGCCCGGCCACAGCTTTGCGATCGTTCGCTGGCAGCACTCCTCGTGGTTCATCTCGTCCCGGGTGATCGAGAAGAAGCACTTGCGGACCGGGTCTTCTTCGTGCTGCTCGAACGCGTGGATGGTCGCACGGGCAAAGACTGCCGGGCCTGAGGCGTCGAAGTTGGCGAGGACGGCGAACCAGTACATGATCCCGAGCCGCTGCTCCGTGGTGAAGTCGTCGGAGCGCAGGCCATCCCACGGCAGGTCAACCGGGTTCCACGCCGCCCGCTTGGACTTCTCGTAGATCGCGGCGAGCTTCTCCGTCTCGACCCGCCACTCCATCGGGTAGATGTTCGGCTGGGGAATCTCCGGTGCGGGCCAAAACCCGCCTTCCGGGATCACCAACCGGGTCGAGTGCTCAGGCTGGGCTGAACCCACGTTGCGGCTCCCGTCTGCACGGTCGGTGCGGCAGCCATGCCGCCATCAGACTCGCCTTTGTGACACGCCCTGGTGACAGGGTACGACGGAATGTGCGCCCGGCCGTCACGCGCGACCATCGCCGACGGTTGGTGATGGAGAGCCTGTTCCGGGAACTGTCAGCCAGATCGCCCCATGAACCGGCGCGCCGATCCCCTACTGTCGGTCACACGGATTGTCCTGGTGGGAGCAGCGTGAACATACCTATCCGGCGAATGGCCGGCGGAGCGGGCCGTGTGGCCGGCGGAGCGGGCCGTGTGGCCGGCGGACCGCGCCAGCGGGCGGTCAGCGCAGCGGGCCGCGTCGCCCGTGCCGCGCGTCGACACTGGCTGTTCACGTCGGTGTTCGTCATCGGCATCGCGCTGCGGGTTGCCGTCCAGATCGCGTATTGGCCCGCGCTGCTCTACATCGACTCGGTCAGGTACCTGTACGCGGAGTCCAACTGGGACCCGCTCGGCTACCTGATCGTGCTGTGGCCGCTGCTAAGGATCGGGGGCCTCGCACTGGTCTCGGTCGCTCAGCACATGCTCGGCCTATCCATGGCGGCTGGGATCTACGCCGTCGCGCTTCGCCGCGGCGCCAGGCGCTGGGTGGGCGCGCTCGCTGCGGTTCCGGTGCTGCTTGACGCCTATCAGCTGCAGATCGAGCAGAACATTTTGGCCGACACGTTGTTCGAAGCCGTCGTGGTGGCTTTTCTCGCCATGTTGCTGTGGAATAACCACCTGCGGGTACGCACCGTGGCCATCGCCGGTCTGGCCCTTGGTACAGCGGCCATCGTCCGGGAGGTCGGTGTCCTCCTCGTGGGGCCCGCAGCGGTCTACGTGTGGCTGGCCGCCCGTGCTCAGCGGCACCTGTCGGCGCAGCGCCCGGCCCCGGGCCGGCGGACGTCGCTCCTGTGGCGCAGCGGCCGCATCTGGCGGCGCCCTATCGCTCATTCCGCGCTGCTGTGCGCCGGCTTCGCGCTACCCGTCGTTGGCTATCTGGTGGTGAACTACGCAGCCACCGGACGGATGGAGCTGGCCGGGCAAGGCAGCAATCTCTACGGGCGCGCGGCAGCCGCCGCCAACTGCGCGACTCTCCAGATCCGAAGCGATGAGGCCACGCTGTGCCCAACCCCGTCGACGGCCCGCGCGCTCGGCGTGGACGGCCTGGTCCACGACCGCCATTCGCCGGCCTACACGTTTACGGCGCCGCCGGGCACGAGTAGCCGCGAGCTGCGCGGCGATTTCACCCGTCAGGTATTTCTGCAGCAGCCAGGCACGGTCGCCACGGCCATCACCGAGGACATCGTGGGCAGCTTCAGCTATCCGCGCGCGCCTGGCCAGGCTGACACCCCGATCTTCCGCTGGCAGTTCCAGACCAGCTACCCGGCGTTTCCGGCACGCCTGACGCACCCAAGGGAGGCCCGCATCATGCGGCAGTTCGGTGGTGGCAAACCGACGGTCGTCCGGCCGCTCGCCACCGCGCTGCGCGTCTACCAGCTGGACGGTGGTTACACACCGGGGCCCGCACTTGCACTCGCCGGGCTCATCGGCATCGCCGGTATGGCCGGGAGCGACCGTCTATGGCGGCGCCGGACGCGCCGGATCATGCGCCTGGGCGGCCGGGGCATCAGCCCGGGCGGGGCGGGCAGGCGCGCGGGCGGGGCCGGCATTGACCCCGACGGGGCGGGCAGGCGCCCTGTCTTGGCTGACGCGAGGGAAATGACTGGTGTCGGCGACCGGAACTCTGGCGGCGGCCGCACCTGGCGGGACGGGCCTGCCCGCATAGATCTCGCAAGCGGCACGGGCGGCAGGGGCGGCGCGGGCGGCGCGGCACTTGCGGTCAGTGCTGGCCGGGATCGCCCGGCCAGCGCCCACCCAGCCGGACTGCGAGCGGCCTGCTTCCTGGTGATCGCCACGGGCCTGGCATTGCTGGTCGGCGCGGACATCGTCGAATTCTCCTGGCGGTATCAGCTACCAGGGCTTGTCACGCTGCCGCTCGCGGGTGCACTCGGACTCACGGTCCTCACCAGCCGCTCACGGCGTCGGCCGAGCAGAGGATCTCGAGTGGATGCTCGCCTGATACTAGGAAGCCGACGCGAAGCTGACGTCACGCCGGATATCAAGCCGCCGGAAGGCGCAAAGACGCCTTGATGACCTATGGGTGTGGCTATAGGAAAGTCAAGTGGCTGTAGAGACTCAACATGTGGCATCCCCGCGCCAACCTCCGACCATGATCCGTTGTATCGGAGACTAATCAGCAGTACGTACTGAATTCTCTCCGATACAACGGATCATGGCTTCTCAGACCCCCAGTCCCCGCCCGATGATCTCCTTCATGATCTCGGTAGTACCGCCGAAGATCGTCTGCGCGCGGGAATTCACGTAGGCGCGAGCGACTGGGTACTCGAGCATGTAGCCGTAACCCCCGTGGAGCTGGACGCATCGGTCCACGACGCGGTTGCCGAGCTCGGTGTTCCACCACTTCACCATGGAGGCTTCCTCCGTGTTCAGCCGTCCCGCGTTATGCTCCATGATCGCCCGATCGGTGAACGCACGGGTCACGGTCAACTCGGTAGCCATCTCGGCGAGCACGAACTTGTTGTGCTGGAACTTTCCGACCGGACGCCCGAATACCTGACGCTGCTTGCAATATTCCAAGGTCTGCTCGAACACTGACTCGGCACCCGCGAGTGACGTAACACCGATGGCGAGCCGTTCCCGCGGCAGGTTCTGCATGAGGTAGATGAAGCCCATACCCGCCTCGCCGAGCAGGTTGGCCTTCGGCACACGCACACCGGAGAAGAAGAGCTCGGAGGTGTCCTGCGCATGCATACCAACCTTGGCGAGGTTCCTTCCGCGCTCGAACCCTTCCATGCCACGTTCGACCACCAGCAGGCTGAAGCCCTGATGACCAGCCTCAGGATCGGTCATGGCCACGACGATAACCAGGTCGCAAAGCTGGCCGTTGGAGATGAACGTCTTTTGGCCGTCCAGGACGTAGTGATCATCCCGGTCGGCGGCACTCGTGCGGATGCCCTGCAAGTCGCTACCGGTGTCTGGCTCGCTCATCGCAATCGCCGTGATGATCTCACCGGAACAGTAACCGGGAAGCCAGCGGTCCCGTTGTTCTTGCGTGCACAGCCGCTTCAGGTACTGCCCATTGATGTCGTTGTGGACGGAGAAGCCAGGGCCAGAGAACCCGGCGCGGGCAATCTCCTCGTTGAAGATCACGTAATAGCGGTAGTCCGGATTCCCGCCGCCGCCGAACCGCTCCTCGATGTCGATGCCGAGCAGACCCGCGCGCCCCGCGGCGAGCCACACGTCTCGCGATACGGCGCCATCGCGCTCCCACTGTTCGTGATAAGGCTCGACTTCCTTAGCGATAAACGACCGCACCATGTCGCGGAAGGCCTCGTGCTCTTTGGTGAAGATGTCTCTTCGCATGGCGGAGCCCTCCGGCCTGCGTCGCCCAGGTTGTCTGGTGCTGCTGCGCCCACGCTATGTGATCGAGGTTGGTCAGGCGGCGTGTGGCTCGGGGAGGTAGGGGGCCCACTGTGGATCTCCCTCGTGGTGGGCGCCGATGAGCCTCCAGTGCATGCCACGCGGCACGGCAGGCACGGCCCGCAGCTTCCAGCCAAGCTCATCGAGCAGCCTGTCGGCCTTCCGGTGATTACATCCCATGCACGAGGCGACGCAGTTTTCCCAGGTGTGGTTCCCACCGCGACTGCGCGGCACGACGTGATCGATTGTCTCGGCACGACGGCCGCAATACGCGCAACGGTAGTCGTCTCTGCGCATGAGCGCCGCCCGGGTAAGTGGGACGCGATGCCGGTGCGGAACCCGGACGTACCGGCGAAGTCTGATCACGGATGGAACCGCCAGCGCGATCGAGGCCGCATGCAGGACGGCGCCGGAGACATCGTCGTGCACCACGTCCGCCTTGTCCCGGAGCACCAGGCACACGGCGCGGTGCAGACCGAGCGTCGTCAGTGGCTCATACGAGGCATTGAGCAGCAGCACCCGTCGCAACGGCACCTCCAGGCGGACGCGGGCTGCGGCGGGAGAAGTCGCGCCGGTTGCGCCCGAGATCCAGTGTGTCGGGTGAGATGTGCATCCGCCACCCCAAAAGCCAACGTGACGTGTCCGCTGGATGTCGGGTCGGAGCGTCATTATCCGGGTCACTGTCCTGGCGCGGAAGCAAGGATCGTGGCGCGGACGCAAGGATCGTGGCGCGGACGCAAGGATCATGACGCGGACGCAAAAGATCATGGCGCGGACGCAAAGATCGCGGCGCGGGCAGCGACCGCACCGCACAGCGACACCAGCGGACCGCACGGGGCCGTGACACCAGCGACCGCACCGCACGGCGACACCAGCGACCGCACCGCACGGCGACACCAGCGGCTGGGCGGCGCAACGGCCGCGACACCTGCGTCAGACCACTAGGGTGCCTGCCATGAGCCGACCGCCATATCCGCACGCACGACGCCTCGACCTGACCGAGGAGATCCACGGCCGCCTAGTGAGTGACCACTACCGGTGGCTCGAGGAATGCGGTACCGAAGAGACGCGCGCCTGGCTGGCTGCGCAGGCCGAGCTCTTCAAAACTAACTCCGCGACATGGCCCGGCCGTGAGCACCTGGCCGCGCGTATCCGCGAATTCCTCGGCGCCGGCCACGTCAGCCCACCGACCTGGCGCGCGGACCGGCAGTTCTTCACGCTCCGTTCCGCCGACCAGGAACATCCGGTGCTGCAGGTGGCCGATCCCGAACTGGGCGAGCGTGTCCTGCTGGATCCGATGGAGATCGATCCGTCGGGAACCGCCACGCTCGACGCCTGGCACCCCGACAAGGAGGGCAGGCTCCTCGCGTACCAGGTGTCAGAAGGCGGCGACGAAGAATCGGTCCTGCGGGTCATGGACGTGGCCACCGGTGAGACCGTGGACGGGCCGATCGACCGGTGCCGATACTCGCCGATCGCCTGGCTGCCAGGCGGTAAGGCCTTCTATTATGTCCGCCGGTTGCCGGCTGACGCTGTCCCCCGGGGCGAGGATCAATACCATCGCCGCGTCTACCTGCACCATGTCGGAACGGCGCCGACCGACGATGTGCTGATCTTCGGTGCGGGCATGGAGAAGACGAACTACTACGGGGCCTCCGTCAGCCGGGACGGCCGGTGGCTGATGATCTCGGCTTCCCGTGGCACCGCGCCCCGCAATGACCTCTGGCTCGCCGACCTAACCAGCTCGCCCCCGGCAGCCCCGGACTTCGCCGTGGTGCAACGAGGCCTGGACGTTCGGACCAGCGCACGGGCGGGGCGTGACGGGCGACTGTATCTGTACACCGACCACGGTGCGCCGCGCGGCAGGCTGGCTATAGCGAACCCGGCCAACCCTGGACCTGACCGCTGGCGTGACCTGATCAGCGAAGATCCCGAAGCTGTGCTGTCCGGCTATGCCATCCTCGACGGCCCCGACCTCGCGCAACCCGTTCTGCTCGCCACCTGGACGCGCCATGCGATCAGCGAGATCACAGCGCATGACCTTGCTTCCGGGGCGCGGCTTGGTTTCGTGCCGCTGCCGGGACCTGGTTCGGTCAGCTGGATCAGGGAGCGCCCCGAGGGCGGGCACGAGGCATGGTTCAGCTACACCGATCACGCCACGCCAGCCGCAGTTCACCGTTATGACGCCCGCACTGGTGAGCGGGCGGTGTGGCGTAACCCGCCAGGCACGGTCAGCGTTCCCGCGGTGCGCGCGAGCCAGGTGAGCTACTGGTCAGCTGACGGCACCGAGGTGCGGATGATCATCACCTCACCGGCGGACGCGGGCACCGCCCCGCGCGAGGCTGTCACCCCACCGCACGACGCTGTCACCCCCCCGCGCGACGCGGGCACTGACCGTAGTGCCCGCGGGAATCTCCCCGCTGGATCCGCTGCGACCACACGACCCACCATCCTGTACGGCTATGGCGGATTCGGCCTGAGCCCTACTCCCGCCTACTCACCGTCGATCCTGGCGTGGGTCGAGGCAGGAGGTGTCTACGCGGTGGCAGGTCTGCGCGGCGGTAGCGAGGAGGGCGAGGGTTGGCACCGGGCAGGAATGCTCGAGCACAAACACAACGTCTTCGACGATTTCCACGCCGCGGCGGAGAAGCTGATCGCGGACGGCTGGACGACGCCGCAGCAGCTAGCAATTTCGGGAGGTTCCAACGGTGGGCTGCTGGTCGGCGTCGCGATCACTCAGCGGCCAGAACTGTTCGCCGCCGCAGGCTGTTCCGCACCGCTGCTCGACATGGTGCGATATGAGAAGTTCGGGCTTGGCCAAACGTGGAACGTGGAGTACGGCAGCGCCGATGACGCGGAGCAGTTGGGCTGGCTCCTGTCCTACTCGCCATACCACCACGTACGCGACGACGTGGCCTACCCGGCCACGCTGTTCACCGTCTTCGAACGCGACACCCGAGTGGATCCGATGCATGCACGCAAGATGTGTGCCGCGCTCCAGCACGCGACGGCCTCCGATGTGCCCGTGCTCATCAGGTCAGAGGAAGAGGTCGGACATGGCCAGCGGGCCGTCAGCCGCTCGCTGGCGCTTTCCGCCGACACTCTCGCCTTCCTGGCCAAGTTCACCGGTCTTGATCTTGCACGAGCATAACCATACATGATCATGCTGCGACTACATGCCCGCAGTGATCTCTGCCAGCAACTCGAGCGTATCCGGGTCATCCGGCCGCAGCGTCAATGCGCGTTCGGCGTCGTTCCTCGCGGCCGCGAGGCGACCCGCGGCGCGGTGCGCGGTGGCCCGGTTGAACAAGAGCGAGGCGTCCTGCGAGTGCTCGAGCGCGCGGGTCAGGTCGGCCACCGCCGCGTCGGGGTCACCGGCCTGCAGCCGCAGCACAGCCCGGCTCGCCCAGGCGGCAGGAAGGTCAGGGCTAGCGGCGATCGCGGCGTCAAACGCGGCGCGCGCGGGCGCCATCCTGCCTTCGGCGGCCTCGAGCTGCCCCAGCACGCACAACAGGTACGGGTTGGCTGGGTCCAGGCCGAGCCCGGCATTCACATCAGCCCATGCCGCCACCCGCTCACCCCGCGCGGCCAGAATGCCGGCGCGGTTGACAAACGCATCGAGAAAGCCCGGATCCAGCTCAAGCACCCGGCCAAACTCGACGACTGCCGCGTCCTCGTCGCCGCGTGCGGCAAGTAGGTCGGCCTGGTTGTAGTGCAGTTCGGGGAAGGGCAGCGAGAGCCGCTCCGATTCCGCATACGCGGCGAGCGCCTCATCGTCGCGGCCAAGCGTGTGAAGCAGGTTACCCCGGTCAAAGTGATACTCGCCGTACGTGGGATCTAGCGCGATCAGGGCGTCCTGGACGGCAAGCGCCTCAGTGAGCATGCCGCGCATGGCGAGCAGACGGGCGCGGTTGGCGAGCAGGGAGCAGCGGTCAAGTGGGTGGCCTTCCGGCGGCAGTTCGCGCTCGAACACGGCCAGCCCCTCATCGACCAGCTCGAGAGCTCGCTGGGCGCGACCGAGTCGCATTTCAACCAGCGCCCGGCCGTTGGTCACGAACGCCACGTTGAAGCCACGATCTTCCGGGTCGCGCACCAGTCCGGCGAACGCGATCGCCTCGTTGATCCATGCCAGCGCCCGTGCCGGGTCGCGGCGGCCGGAATCGTGGTGACGGGCGTAAAGCATCGCTGTTTCGTAGGCCGCGATCCGGTGGATTTTGGCTTCTGTGCTGGCTGCCCGCGCCTCGTCGTAGAGTTCCTCCGCCTCCGCGCCGCGACCTAGTGCAGCGAGCGAGCCAGCCGCGAGAGAGGTGAAGAGCCACCAGTGGTGCGGATCGAGTTCCGGGTTGGCGAGCGCGCGCCCACGCGTGCAAAGCTCGGTCACCGCATCGTGGAACCCAGCGGCGAAACAGTGTTGCGCAGCGTCGGCCAGCGTCCGGGTCCCGGCGCCCGCCGGATCGCTCCCGTGTTCCCTGTGGTATGGAATCGCGCCGAGCCGCGCGGCCTGATCTCCCGAGCGTTCAAGCTGGTCGGCGCGGGTGTCGTGGAGAAGCGCCCGTGCGCTCGCGCTGAGGCGGGCATACGCGTCGAGCAGCACCCACTCGTCCGATACACAATCGCTCCGGACATAGCGTTCGGCCAGAGAAGCGTCGTCACCGGGTAATCGGCGCCTCTCCTCGCCGATCTGGGCACCCTGCCGGTGTTCAGGCACCTGAACCTGTACGGCGTGCGTCGCGAGCGCCTCCGCCAGCAAGTCGCCGCTCGGAGCGAGGGGCCGACCGTGGGAGCCCGGCCCTCCGCCGGCATCCCGGCCGCCCCCAGCGGATCGCCCCGCGGCTACATCCCACCCACCGCCGACACCCGGACCAATCTCGCACGCCACGATGACGAGTGCTGCTGCGTCGATCCTTCTGACCAGGACGGAGACTAGTTCGCGGTCGGAGGGGTCCGCGTGGTGCAGGTTCTCGATGATCAGCGAACACGGCCCATCGCCGTGCAGCCGTGTCATGTAGTCGCGAATGAATTCAGTGAGGCCGTGAGCGAGCCTGCGCGTCCGTAACCTCGGGTAAATCCGGGTCCGCTCCGCGGGAGGCACGGCTTCGGTGAGCGCTTCCCGCACCACCGGTACGGCGTCCCGCAGATCGGGGACGAGCGCCCGGATCTCTACGTCGTGACGCCGGGCCAGTTGCGGATCTGACTGCAGCGCGGTTTCGGTCACCGCGCGGGCGATCACACCTCCCGCGGTGTAAGGCCCTCGCAGGCGCGCGTCGGCATCGACCGGAGGGATCAGCAGCGGCGGCAAGGGCAAGGAATTTACCAGCCGTTCACGATCGGCGCGCAGGCCGCCGCGGACAGCGAGGTGGCGCGGTTCGGTTGTCATGACATCCCCAGTGACGCTTCTACGCTCGCGAAAGCGCGACCCCGTGAACACTGGTGCACTCGCCAGGCTGCCGCCCGGCGGCTTAACGGCCCGGCGGCTTAACGGCCCGGCGCACACCCCGTTTCGCCTCGCAGCGACCGCGTTATGTGGCCGCCCCGCGACCGCCCCGTAAACGGCAGCCCCGTAAAGGGCAGCCCCATACACGGCCGCTCCATGCACCGCCGCTCCGCAGACGGCCGCCCTTAGACGGCCGCTCCGCAGACGGCCGCCCTTAGACGGCCGCTCCGCACGCGGGCGCACTAGACGGCCGTCCTCACGGGACGGCTCATACGTCGCCGCCCCGTACTCGGCAGCTCCATGCGCGGAGGCAGAATACGCCGCGGCTGCATGGGTGACGCGGCAATTGACCCAGGACGAACCGGGAGGGACGGACCGCCACTCTGGGCGCTACCTGAGGCAGTGGAGTGTGGTAGCGACACCGGTCAGCCGCACGGTGCCTGGCTTGCGCACAACGATCTTCTTCATGACACCTCCCGGACCAGGCGGCAACCACTCAGGGTTAGACATGCCGTATCGGCGCTCGATACGAGACGCAGTATTCCAGTAGCTGTGCGTAAGGTCAAGAATCGCGTGGATTGCCCACCTTTTTGGTATATTGTGCCAAGATTTCCGATTAATTCTCTTTCTCCCTATATGCGCACTTGCTGGTATTAGCCGAATGGCACCGGTTCGTCCCGGCCGCCGGGCGGCGGGATTGGCGGCGGGAGTATCTGCCGTGGAATGCCGGGTGGCCGTTTACGCCGCCGCCATTCTCTCGGGTAGCCACACGAAACTTCTTCGAACCGCACGCCGTCGTGCCAGCTCGTACGGGGTATGTGCAGATGCCCGTACACCACGGCGGTGGCGCCGAACCTGACGTGCCAGTCGGCCGTGCGCTCCGTGCCGCACCACTGCGCGAATTCGGGATACCGCAAGATCCTCGTGGGCTCCCGCAGCAGCGGAAAATGGTTCACCAGCACGGTCGGCACGTCTGGGTCGCGGCTGGCCAGCCGCCGCTCAGTGAAGGCGAGCCTGGCCTCGCACCACGCCTCCCGGCTCGGATGCGGAGCTGGGTCGAGCAGCTTCTCATCAGTGCACACCACGCCAGCCCGGTACGCCAGCGCGAGCCCGGCCGCCTTCGTCGTCGCACCCGCTGGGCGGAATGTGTAGTCGTAGAGAAGGAACAGCGGAGCGATTACCGCAGGCCCGCCCGGGCCATCCCAGACGGGATAGGGATCCTCCGGTGTGATCACACCCATGCCACGGCACAACTCCACCAAGTGCCGATAGCGCTCCTCCCCGCGGAGCTGTGCGGGCTCTCCCGGCAGCGTCCAGAGCTCGTGGTTGCCCGGTGCCCACACGACGGTCGCGAACCGCTCACTGAGCGTACGCAGCGCCCAGGAAATGTCGGTGACCTGCTCCCCGACGTCACCGGCGACGATGAGCCAGTCCGCATCATGGTCCGGGCGCAGCCCGGCGGTGATCTGGCGGTTTTCCGGGTAACCGACGTGCAGGTCGCTGATGGCGAGCAGTTTGGGCGCGATGCGACACCTCTCAGGGCAGTGACACGGCAGCGACAGCCGTTAAGACTAATTGTCCCGAACGGCTGCCGCTACGTGACACGTACCTGTGGCGACCTAGGTGCTTACCGCGGCGGGAAGCGCGGCGAGCTGCTCGCGGAAGCCTTGCACGACCGCATTACCGCCGGACGTGGCGGCGGCCGCTTGGGCCAGATCCCTCGCCCGGTGCAGCACAATCTCCGGCCGGTTGTCGGCGGGAAGCTCCCTGATCGTCTCTTCGCCAATGCGCAGAGCCTCTTCGACCTCACCGCGTACCAGCTTGAACATGGCGCGGTCGAAACGGATCAGCGACCGGTCGAGGCGCTCGGTCGCCGGGTAGGCGTCGAACGCGTGGGCGAGAAGGCGATCCGCCTCGGCAGCACCCAGCCCGGCTAGCGCCTCGCCCTCATGGAAGAGCAGCTGGCGCTCGGTATACCCGAACGTGGTATCGGCGGTCTGATCATCGCTGAGCTGTGCGAATACGGCGTGTGCCCGCGCGATGGCGCGTTTGGCCTGGGCCGCCACGGCGGGCCGGCCGGGACCCGTTTTCGCGAGTGCGCGGGCTTCGATCATCGGAGCTAGCGCGCTTGCCGCGCATGTTGTGCGGCCTGCCAGATCCTGGCTGATACGAGCAAGCCGGAGCGCCTCGCGCGCGTCGCCGTAGTACAGCGGGACGAGCGCTTCCCTAGCCACAACCCACCCACGCAGGGCTCGGTCGCCCGTCTCGTCCGCCGCGGTTCGGGCCGTACGGAAGAAAGACCTCGCCAAGCGGTGGTCACCGATGTCGATCATGATCATGCCACTGAGCGTCGAGAGCTGCGAAGCGAGACGGCACAGCCGCTCCTGGGCCTCGATCGACTGGCGCGTTTCGCACATTCTGCGCACGTCCCCGAGGTCGAGCAGAACGTCGCAGAGCAGGCGGAGTGGCGTGACCGTCATATACTGGCGGCCGTAGCCCGCCGCGGCCTCCTCCCACTGATCAAGGGTTGTGGCGGCGACGCCGCTGCGCAGCAGCGCGTCATCCAGGTGGCGCCTGACACCGTCAACCGCCCCGAAGAAGCGGCTGTCCAGTGGCACCGTCGCCCCGCCGATCAGCTGCAGCAGCGTTCGTCGCAACACGTCTTCCTGCTCCTCACCCGGATGGCTGAATTGATCACAGGTGCCGTTCGCACGAGTCGGGGATCTGCCGTCCGGGACGAGGATTCCGTGCGGGGCAACGCCACCAGCCTCGCCGCTGGCCTCCGCACCGGCCTCAGCGCCGTGAATCCCGGTACCGTAAGCCGAACCGTGCGCCTCGCTGCTGTGTGCGTCGCTGCCGTGCGCGTCGCTGCGCGCCCGGCCGCCGCGCGCCTCGCCGCAGCGAGCCCCTGCGCCGTGCGCCCCGCCGCCGCGACCCCCGCCGCCACGAGCCGAAGCGTCGGCTTCCAGCGGAGCCCGGTGGCTACGACCACAGAAACACCGAGTCGGGTAACCGAGGTCTGTCGGCTCGGCACGGTAGGCGACGCAAAGGTAGTGAAGGTACTCGGGGCCTGGACGCTTATGCCCACTCTCATATGCGGACAGCAGGGTCTCGCTGAACCGCGGTGGGGTGCGCCCTTCGTACTCGTACAAGGACTTGACCTGCTCGACAATGTCGGCGAGAGCAGTGCCAAGCGCCCATCGGTAGGCTCTAATCCACGTGGTGCCAAAGATCGGCTCGCACTCGTCATGAATGGTCGCTGCGATCGCGGCCGTGCAGCGGCCAGCGGCCAGGCCCTGTGCTCGGATCCTGCGCGCAATGATCGCTTCTTTCTTCGTGTCACCGCCCGGTGGCCCGGTCGATCCAACCTGCGGAGACTCGCTGGTGACGTCGGCCGGATGGCCGCCCGACCCTAACTTTTCCGTGTCGATTTCGTGGCTGCGTTGCTCGGACATTTGGCCTCTCTCCCCCCAAAGTCCAGCGCTCGTCCGGTCCCGGCCGGATCGTCTGTGCTGACGCAGCGTAACTCAACCGTCGCTCTGCGCCAAACAACATGCCACGATTTCTAGTCGATCACATAATCCACTATGGATCATCGCGGATGAATCCCTTTTACCGGGATAGACGTTTCCTGCCCTCCCCGACAGGAATCTTGTACTAGCGCTGTGTCACGGCATTTGACTGCACTGTATATATATTGCGATTCTCATTTTACGTGTTGCGCATGCAATGCACGCTTGGCTTGGCCATTTGGGCTGCGCCTGGCCTTGTGTGGTTACGTATCGTACTTAAGTTTTGCCGAAGAGTGATAGGTCATGGATTGTGCCGTTGGCCGTGATATGCCCCAATTTCTTCCGGCGGCCAAGCTGCCTTGGGGCATGGCCGATGTGGAGGCTGGCCAGGGCGCGCCATGAGCCGACGGGCTTTAGCCGGGGGGCCTTAGCCCGGTCTTGGTTGGGGGCTATTTGGCGGTCAGCCATCAGCGAGCGGGCGCTTCAGCCGACGGACGCCCAGCCAGCGGGCCATCGGCCAGCGGATGGCCCTCCGCTGGCCGCTGGGGAGGGACCAGCGAACCCAGCCGACAGCACTTCAAGGGAGAGCAGACGAGCGCAACTGATTAGGGGAGGGAACACGATGGCGGGTCAGGAAGGTATCGCAGAGCCGGGCGAGACGCCGCCCGCGTCCGCGATGGTTCGGCAAGAAAGGAAAGCGGGAGAAGCTGCGGCGCAGCGCCGCGCCGGCAAGACGATGGGCTATCTGAAGAGCCTTGCGGAAGAACTCCATGCTCGCGGGCTGGTAGCGCGAGTGCTGCGAGCCCGCTCGGGTGTGGCCTTCGTCAGCGTCGTGAATCCGGTCGCGACGACGATGCGGGAGAATGTCACGTGCGCGCCCACCCCAGCCGGGCTGCACGACTGGTACTACTGGTGGTCCTGGGGAGAGTGCATGCACCGGGTGGACGACCCGGCGGGAGCGGCTTCCAAGGTCGTGCACGTCCTGGAAACTTCAGCGGTGCCGACCGGGTGACTCTCGCCTCGGACCCTCCTGGCGGGTGACTGGCTTGGACAAGCCTGCCGAGGAGCCTTCCGGGTTACAAGCGGGCTGGCATTTCTATCCGGTGGGTGTGCACTGGTACCACGCCATCGGCCAGGATGAGTGTCAGTCCGCTGACGGGCCGACCGGCCATGGGCGCGGCCACGGCGGGTCGGCCCGTCGCTTTCCCGGAATGGGATCAGCCTGTCGCTGTCCCGGAATGGAAGGGAACCGCGTGAGCCCGTTCTCGCCGATCGCACTCATCTCGCCTACCTTTCCCGGTTCCGGTTCGCCGGGCAGCCTCCTGGCGGCTTGCGGCCACGACCCCGGGATCGCCTGCCGCCTCGCATGGAACATCTCGCACGACGCGAACGCGGCCCGGCTAATCGCCTCTTATGTCGCGAACCCGCTCAATGTCGCGTTGCGGATCGTGTTCGTGATAGTCCTTGCCGTCGTTGCCCGCTGGCTCTCGCTCAGGTTCATCGACCGGGTCACCGGTCAATCGAGGGCATCCATCGTTCCCAAGCGGCTTCGGGCCAAGGCGGCAGCGGTCCTTGAGGCAAGCCCGGTGACGTTCAGCGAACGGCGGCGCCAGCGCGCGTCTGCCCTCGGCTCGATCATGCGCAGCATCGCGTCGGTAGTAATCTTCGGCATCGCCGCACTCACGATCCTCGGCGACCTTGGCATCAATCTCGCGCCCCTGCTCGCCAGCGCCGGAGTGGCGGGTGTCGCGATCGGCTTCGGCGCGCAAAACGTCGTCAAGGACTTCCTATCTGGAATCTTCATGTTGCTGGAAGACCAGTACGGCGTTGGCGACGTGATCGATGCCGACGTGGCCACTGGAAGCGTCGAGGCGGTAGGCCTGCGTGTCACAAGGGTCCGTGACATCAACGGCGTGGTGTGGCACATCCGCAACGGCACAATCGACAGGATCGGCAACAAGTCGCAAGGCTGGTCCCGGGCCGTCGTCGACCTTCCGATCGGCTATGACCAGAACGTCCGCCAGGCGCGCGAGGCGATGAAGCAGGCGGCGGAGAAAATGTGGAGAGAGCCCAGGTGGCGAGATGTCATGGTGGAACAACCAGAGGTCTGGGGGGCACAGGAGCTGCTGACAAACGCCGTCGTGTTGCGCGTTGTCGCCAAGACCGCGCCACTGAAGCAGTGGCAGGTCGCGCGCGAACTCCGGGAACGGCTCATGACGGCGCTCGACGAACAGGGAATCGCCGTCGGCGTGCCAGCCGGCGCAGACCCAGGTACCCAAATCGAGTCGGCCTGAAGCCGCGCCGCGTGGCCGGCGAAATTCACGCCATAGCCCGGAAAGCTGATTCAAGAACTGCTGAGGCGACGGAGTGGCCACTGCAGAGCGGCGGCACACTTACCCTTGACACTGCGATGGATGACTCAAGTGACCTGAGTTTCTACGAGACGGTCGGTGGCGAGAGAACCTTCCGCCGTCTTGTCAGCCGCTTCTACGCAGGTGTTGCCACGGATCCGGTGCTGCGCCGACTCTACCGTGGCGACGATCTTGGCCCTGCCGAGGAACACTTGCGGCTCTTTCTCATCCAGTACTGGGGCGGGCCCCGCACCTACGGTGAGCAGCGTGGCCACCCAAGGCTGCGCATGCGGCACGCGCCCTTCGTGATCGGGGAAGCCGAACGTGACGCATGGCTACATCACATGCGGGCGGCACTCGATGAACTGAAGCTCGATCCCGAACATGACGCGCAGCTTTGGGACTACCTGGTGATGGCAGCCAACAGCCTCGTCAACGCGCCCGAACACGCCGTGGGTCCGCGCACGCTGCCGCTTGCCCCGCAATAGGGCAGCGGGACGCTCACGTACGCGGCGTCAGTCTCACATGCATGGAGTCACGGGCTCGTGGGCACAGCGTCGGCCCCATGAGCTGCGTCAGCCGCGCGTGAGCTTACGGTAGGTCACACGGTGCGGACGGGCCGCCTCGGCGCCCAGGCGGTCAATCTTGTTCTTTTCGTAGGCCTCAAAGTTGCCTTCGAACCAGAACCAACTCGCATCGCCCTCCCAGGCGAGGATGTGGGTCGCCACCCGGTCAAGGAACCACCGGTCGTGGGAGGTGATCACGGCGCAGCCCGGGAAGTCCAGTAGCGCGTTTTCCAGCGACGACAGGGTTTCCACGTCAAGGTCATTTGTCGGCTCATCCAGCAGCAGCAGGTTGCCCCCCTGCTTGAGAGTGAGCGCGAGGTTGACGCGATTTCGCTCGCCTCCGGACATGACTCCGGCGGGTTTCTGTTGATCTGGGCCCTTGAAGCCGAACGCCGCGACGTAGGCACGGCTGGGGATCTCCACGCTACCGGCGTGGATGTAGGCTTCGCCGTCCGAGATGGCCTCCCAGACCGTTTTGCCGGGGGCAATTCGGGCGCGAAGCTGGTCAACATAGGCGATCTTCACGGTGTCGCCCACCCTGATCCTCCCGGCGTCGGGCTGCTCCTCGCCGATGATCATTTTGAACAAGGTGGTTTTGCCGACCCCGTTGGGCCCAATAATGCCGACGATGCCATTGGGCGGCAGGGTGAAGCACAGATCCTCGATCAGCACACGGTCGCCGAAACCCTTGCTGAGGCCCTCCACATCGACCACGAGGCTGCCGAGACGAGGACCTGGCGGGATCTGGATCTCCTCGAAGTCCAGTTTCCTGCGCCTGTCCGCTTCTGCCGCCATCTCCTCATAACGCTCGAGCCGCGCACGGCTCTTCGCCTGCCGCGCTCTCGGGGCGGACCGCACCCACTCGAGCTCATCCTCGAGGCGCTTGCGCCGTTTCGCGTCCTTGGCCCCCTCGACCTTTATCCGCGCGGCCTTTGTCTCCAGGTAGGTCGAGTAGTTCCCCTCGTACGGGTATGCATGGCCCCGGTCGAGTTCAAGGATCCATTGCGCGACGTTGTCCAGGAAGTACCGGTCGTGCGTGACAGCCACGACCGTGCCCGGGTATTTCTCCAGATGCTGCTCGAGCCACTGAACACTTTCGGCGTCAAGGTGGTTCGTCGGCTCATCGAGCAGCAGCAGGTCCGGCTGCGACAGCAGCAGCTTGCACAAAGCGACCCGGCGCCGCTCCCCTCCCGACAGCACCCCGACATCCGCATCGCCAGGCGGGCAGCGCAACGCGTCCATCGCCTGCTCCAGCTGACTGTCCAGATCCCACGCCTCACGGTGATCGAGCTGCTCCTGCAGGCGCCCCATCTCCTCAAGCAGCTCATCCGAGTAGTCAGCGGCGAGCTTTTCCGCGATCTCGTTGTACCGATCCAGCAGAGCCTTGGTCTCGGCGACGCCTTCCTCGACGTTGCCAAGGACCGTCTTGTGTTCGTTCAGCGGCGGCTCCTGCTCGAGGATTCCGACGCTGAAACCGGGCATCAGCCGAGCTTCGCCGTTGGACGGCTGCTCGAGCCCGGCCATCATCTTCAGCAGTGTCGACTTGCCGGCGCCGTTCGGCCCGACCACGCCGATCTTGGCTCCTGGAAGGAACGCCAAGGTGACGTCGTCGAGAATCACCTTGTCGCCATGCGCCTTGCGCACGCGTCGCATCTGGTAAACAAACTCCGGCATAGCTCAAGGGTATGGGGTCCAGGCACACGGCCGAACGCGTAGCAACCGGCGCCCCAGACGGCGGCCAGCCATGGCTAGCGATCAGCAGTTTCCGGATGGCCACCAGCGCTGCCGTCACCTTGAGCAGGGCCGTTACCGAACAGGCATACCCGGTCTCGCCCATTCTGTTTCGCACGGTAGAGGGCGAGGTCCGCAGCGGCCAGCAGGTCAAAAAGATCGCGGCCATGTGTGCCGAGCATCGCCACACCTATGGACACCGTGACAGCGACGGCCTTCTCGTCGACCGGAACAACCGATTCGCTCACGCGCAGCCGCACTCGCTCGGCGACGCGGCACGCCTCAACGACACCTGTGTGGGGCAGGAGGGCAACGAACTCCTCGCCGCCGAACCGTCCGACGAGATCGGAGTTGTGGACAAGCGCACGCATCGCGTCCGAGATCGCGGCGAGGACCCGGTCGCCGACCAGATGACCGCAGGTGTCGTTTATCCGCTTGAAATGGTCGATGTCGACGAGCAGGACCGCGAGGGAGTCGCCAGCGCGAATCGTCCTGCCGATCTCGAGATCGGCTTCCCGCTGCCAGGCGGCGGCGTTAAGTAGTCCCGTCTTGGCGTCAATCCGCGCTGCGGCTCGAAGCTGTTTATGCAGCAAGCTGCGCTGTAGCACAACCACAGGCGGCAGCGCGACGAGCAACAATGCTGGGCTGGCGACACACGCGATCGTGACCATGACGCCCACGCAAAGTTCGGCCACGTCGAGGAGGAGCTTTTCGCGATCCCACAAGAGCTCGCGCCAGGGCATCTGGCGGTCAGCCAGATGCGCAGCCATGACGACGACGATCATGTTCAAAATTGTGAAGATCACCGCACATGCGACCGCCGCCGCCACGATGGCGGGATGAGTGAGCCACATCTCGGGACGCGACAGCGGCGTATCTCCAGCGATATGCGCACCGAGTGTCCGGAAAGCTCCTGACGCCGCTGCGCCAGCGAGACCTAGCGCTGCCGAGCTGAGGACCCGCCGGAATATCGGAGCGCGCCGGACTCTGAGTTGAAGCAGGACGCCAAGCGCTACGGGCGAAACGAGAGCATACAGCGGCGGCAGCAACAGGGCGATTGGCAGCCACCACGCGGAAAGAAGGTCGCGCGAGACGCCAGCGGGCATGCCCAGTCGCCGCGTTGCCTCGATGCAGACGGCGCCGCATGCGAGCAACGAAGCGAATAGGAGAGTCTCTCCCGCGCGCGCAGGTGTGCGCCCGAGTTCCCAGCCAGTGAAGGCGATATGCGCGCCAACGATAGTGAGCAGGTAGGCCATGAGGGGCATCGGCTGGCCAAGAAGCGGCCAGCACCGCAGCCACCTCATCAACCGGCCCAGACGACGGCGCTGGTGGCGCCGGAACGTTTCGTCATGGGCGGCTGACATGCCTTCCACTCCTGGTCCCGTAGATCGTTCGGGCTCTGTACTTTGGTCACATTGGGTAACACGATAGATGCAACTTGTGTGCGTGGCGGCGGGAACCAGTATGTTGTGGCCGCGCGGATACAGCGGGTATCACGTCCTGTCTGGACCCGAGGTATCGCCCGGTCTCTGGGGCGTGGATGTCAGCACGCGGCGGCGCTGGGGTGTCGTGCCGTGTCTGGCCAGGTCGCGTGGGCTGGCACGCACACTCGACGGGACCGGCGCAATCCTGTCTCACGGGACGGAAGCTGAGGTGGCGATGGATCCGCCGGCGGGGATGAAAGGAGAGCGCACTGATGCGAGGCATTGTCTGGACGTGACGACCGGCATACACGCCCGCCACCGACCGTCGAGGCCCGGGCGGCAACGGCGATACCACGGGCCGCGAGGTAATCGGCACCGGTTCCGCTGACAACGGCGCCGGTGATGGCGGCCCAGTGACAACGCCCCGGGATGGCGGCCCAGCGACAACCGCCCGGATCTCAGCTCGGTCGTAGCCCAAGGGATCAGGCGGCGACCTGGCGGCTCTCCTCGGCGCTGGTTGGGATGTCACTCCCATCATCGTTGGCCAGATTCGCTATGGCACCGCGGTCGGGGTCGGAATCCGCGTCCGCGCTCCCCTGCTCGCTCGCCGGGACCATGGGGACCGAGGACGCCTCTATTTCAGCGTCGTCAAATAGCTCCGCCGCCGAGAAGTCGTCGTCGTCGGGAGCGTGTTCTGGCCCAGCCTGCGTCTCGTCCGGCATCGCGGCCGGCCAGTCGGCGGCGACTTGGCCGACGGTTCCGTCGCCGCCGTCGTGCAGGCCGGCTGACGTGGCGGGAGCGTCCCCCGGCGAGCGCTTGGTGCGCAGGAAGTGGGCGACACCCCGGTTGAGGTCGTGACCCAGCGTGGACGCGTCCACCTCGACGGCAACGCGCTGCTTGCCCTCCTTGTCGTCGTAGTTCCGTACCCGCATCCGTCCCTTAACGACGACGGGATCACCCTTGCGCAAGCAGGCGGCGACGTTAGTGGCGAGCGAGCGCCAGCACGTCACCGTGAGGTATGAGGTGACCCCATCTGACCACTGGCCCGTCTCCCTGTCCTGCAGGCGCGGCGTCACGCCGACGCGCATATTCGTGACGAAACGGCCGCTTTTGGTTTGGAAGAGCTTCGGCTTACTCGCCACGTAGCCGATCATGGTCACCTGTGCTTCATTCATCGCGTTCCTCCAGGGTTGGCCAGGCCGCGCCGCGCGGCCGGCTGTGCTTTCAACGGTCGGCCAACGTCACCGCCGAAGGCCATGCCGAATCGCGTTCTGTGGACAGCGGACCAGGGGCCGGACGAGCTGTGGACAGCCAATTCCCAACCAGAACGCGCCTGTGGCATGATGCGGCGACACGAGGGACAGACACGCGGTCGGCCCAACGGACGAGCGGAAAGGAGATGTCAGTGGCAGCGCGCGGCTCAGGCGCGCGGCTCAGGCGCACGCCCGGCCCAGGCCCAGGCGCCCGGCCCAGGCCCAGGCCCAGCTCAGGCCCAGGCCCAGCTCAGGCGTCAGCCCGGCTCAGGCCCAGCCCGGCCCACCCGCACGACCCATACCCGGCCCAACGCGCACGACCCAGGCCCAGCTCAGGCGTCAGCCCGGCTCAGGCGCCGACTAGCTCGGTGGGCTCTGTGATCACATCCACCAGCGCGCCGTTGCGCATCACCGTGATCGCGAACGGGCGGCCGATCGCCTCGGCGAACATCAGGCGCTGGAGGGACTGCGCACTATCCACCGGTTGGCCACCGGCATAGAGGAGGAGATCGCCTGCGCGCAGGCCTGCCCGGTCCGCGGGCCCGCCAGGGACCACCTCAACGACACGGATCCCGCGACCCGAACTGCCAGGCTCCCGCAGCCGCTGCGGCACCGGGGCGGGCGCGGTGATCAACCCGAGGAAGGCACGGCGGACGCGCCCATCGCGCATCAGGGTCGCGATGATGCGCCGTGTCGTCGCGTTGATCGGGATCGCCAGCCCGAGCCCGATGCCTGCGACTGCGGTGTTGATGCCGACCACCTGGGCGTTTGCGTCGGCGAGCGCGCCGCCGGAATTGCCCGGGTTGAGCGCCGCATCTGTCTGGATCACATCCTCGATCATTCGTGCGGGGGCACCTGTCCGAGCCGGCGCGCTGGCGCGTGTGGGCAATGACCTACCGAGGGCACTCACCACTCCCGCTGTGACCGAACCGGCCAGGCCCAGCGGGTTACCGACCGCCACCACGAGCTGCCCCACAACAAGCGAATCGGCGTCACCGAGTTCCGCGGGCTCAGGTGTTGGCCCAGTGGCGCGGACAACGGCCAGGTCAGAGAGCGGATCGGCGCCGACGACCGTCAAATCCACGCCCGAACCATCGGCGAATTCGGCCGTTCCCGCCTGTGACCTCCCAACGACGTGGGCGTTGGTGAGCAGAAACCCATCTGATGTGTAGGTGACCGCCGAGCCCAGACCCTGGCCACCGCCACCGCGGCGCGGTATCCGCAGGCTGGCCACGCGCGGCGTGAGTTTAGCCGCAACGCTCGTGACGATCTGCGAGTAACCGTCGAGCGGCGAACTGGACGTCATTGCGCCTCCGGGCGATGCAATTACAACATTACATATCCCGAACGGCTGCGCTGAGCCGACACTTCCTGGCCGGGTTACGCCATGAGCTGAATAAACGTCAACACCCGAGCCGTTGCCATATGCACCTTTCCCGCAATTGCTAGTCGCCTGACGAAGGACGCTAGCGGTCTGACGCAGGAAGACTAGTATCGGCTGGCGCGCCGCAACTCCGCACAGAACCGGGTGTACTCCGACAGTTCCTGGTGGATCGGCATGAGGACCTTATCCTGTGCGACGTCGGCGACTCGGCTCCTGATGAGTTCCGTTATGTGGTCCCGCCGCCGCTCGGCCGCCAGGGTGACTATGTTCTGGCACCACGAAGAGGTGAGCCAGCCAAGCAGCAAGATCGCCAAGGTCATGAGACCGATCCAGGTGAGCAACGTGGGGTCGTCCAGCAGTGGGCTCGATTCTCGCCTGAGATGCATCAGGCCGACGGCCACGACCGCACCGAACCAGGCAAGCTCGGCAAGAACAACCGCCACGAGCACCCACTGCCACACCCGGACCAGCCGCCACCATCCGGGAATCCTGTTGATGGCAGGAATGGACTCCTTCAGCGTGGCGGCCAGGGCGGCTGGAATCTCTTCCGCCCGCGAACGGGCGGCCGCGCGAACCGTCCGTGCCCACGCTTCAGGCAGGGACGTGCAGATGTCACCCGCGAGCGCGCTCAGCGTGTTGTCGATGTCTGCCCGCTGCGCGCCGACCGGCCCGCCAACCATGCCGCGCAGCTCGTCCCGAAGATCGCCCAAGCGCATTTTCCGCACCGGGTCACGCCCCGGCAGGCGCTCGAGAAGACGCGCGATGGGCCAGCCGACGTAATCGATGGCACGCAGCTCGTAGGCGCTCTGCAACGTGTCACCCACCGCAGGCACGCCAGCCGCCCTGGCGAAGGCGTCAAGAAGATGGCCGGCGCGATTGCCGTCCACCGCGGGAGGTACGGGGCCGCCTCGAGCGTAAATGGCGAACCGCGGGAGCAGTGCCTCGACGTCGGCCGCGATCCGTTCGCTTGCTGCGTGACGCGCGGACACCGTGTCCACGAGAACCTTGCGGAGCTCATCGAGACCAAGGCCGGTCCGCGCGGACGTGACGATCACACGTGGCTCACGGAAGGCCGCGGAATCGAGCAGCCGCCGCAGGTCGGCCACGCATTCCTCGGCCTCCTGCGGCGTGAGTAGGTCCGCCTGGTTCAGCACCACCGCGGTCACGGCCGAGTGTCCGGCGAGCGGCGCGAGGTAGCGGCGGTGCACCGCGGCATCGGCGTATTTCTGCGGATCGAGGACCCAGATCATCAGGTCCGCAAGGGCGACCAGCCGGTCCACCTCCGCCGAGCTGCCGGTGACCACCGTATCGTGGTCGGGCAGGTCAAGCAGCACGAGGCCAGCCAGTGACTCCTCGCCCGCATCGAGAGCGGTGGCACGGCCATACCGGTATCTGCGCGCCACGCCAAGCCAGTCGAGCAGCGGTCCGGCACCGTCCATCCGCCAGATGCAGGCATGCGGCGCAGCCGTCGTCGGCCGGGTCACCCCCACCGGTGACAGGTCCGCGCCGGCCAGGGCGTTGAATACTGACGACTTCCCGCTGCCCGTCCCCCCCGCCAGGGCCACAACGGTGTGCTCAGCGGAAAGCCTGAACCGCTCACCGGCCTGCGCGAGCAGTTCTTCGGCCTCCTCGAGCAACTCGGGGTCGAACCCGTCGTGCCCGGCGCGCGCCGCGCCGATCTGGATCAGGCGGGCGAGGGCCGTCAGCCGCGATGGCAGGCCGCCGCGAGCGGCACCTGGCCGCGTGACCGGCCCGGCGGGTGACCGCCCGCCTGGCCCGGTGGTGGGCGCCTCAAACCGAAAGTGGCTCATCGCGCACTCTCGAGAACATACGTCGCCTGGCGGAGAAGGACCGCAGCCTCCTCGTCCGGCACGCCCACCGCATCGGCAAGCTGGGCGAACCTGAGCATTTCCTCCTCAAACAGGAGACGAAGCCTGCTGCGGAGATCCGCGCGCACCTTGACACCCATGTCGCGGAGCAGCCCGGAGCCGAGCAGCGAGCCAAGCAGGCGCTGCGGAACTGTGCTGGCGCGACCGCTTGCCGCCCCATTGACGCCCGCGGCGTCGGCCGCCGCGATCTCGGTCGCCGCGCCGGCGCCGTAGCCAAGGACGTCGATCATGAGCACCGCCGCCAGAGCCTCGTCATCGAAGGAGACCATCCTGGCCACAGCGCGCTTGGTCGCGCCCTCGGTCTGCACCAGGTGGAGTGCGTAATCCTGCCAGCCGCTCACCGCACGCGCCGCACGCCGGGCGAGGCTGGGTGAGGATTCGGCGAGCACCATCACCCGGTCGCGCCTGCCGTCATCGCCATGAGCGCTCTCACCCATGCCACCAGGCGATGCCAGCAGAACCGCGCCGGTGGGGTGCTCACGCCACTGTGTCACTGCCCGCTCGGCAGCCCGGTCCCCGAACGAGACGACGAGCGACTCCAGGGCCGATCGCAACGACCCCTTGAGCGCACGCAGGCGCACCGAGCTTCGGCGCTTCCTCGGCTCGCGGCCGGGCCCGCGCGGGTGGCGAACCTGCAAGGTGCGCAGCAACTCCCCGGTTGCGGCGAAGTCCTGCCACCGGGCGAGCACCTCGCCCCGGAGCAGAGAGCCGTTCCTTGTGGCTTCGTCGAGTTCGCCGAGCGCCTGGTCATATGCGCCCGCGACCAGGATCTGCAGCTCCGCCCGCAGCACCACCTGCGCCTCCACCTGCGCGGCAAGCTCTGGCACGCGGGTCCGGAAGGTGTCGAGTACGCCCGACATGGTCTGGGTCAGCACGGCGACTCGCCTGTCCTCGCTCACCGCGGCCTCCTCGAGCCAGCTGCGCACCGGCGCGAAAACCTCCGCAGGGAGCATGCCGTCTGCGACCACCGTCTCTGGGATCACGAACCGGTCCGCCTGATCGACGCCGTTTGCCTCAAGCATGGCGCAGAAGTGGGCGACAACGTCGCTGTGCCCAGCTTCTGGTACCCGCGAGAGCACGATACCCAGCGCGGCACCGCGATCGCCCGCGTGCTGAAGCAGCTCCCAGACGGGAGCGTCCGCATACCTGGTCGCCGTCGTGACGAAGAGCCACAGGTCTGACGCGTCGAGGAACTGGTGTGCGAACTCGTAGTGCGCACGCACAACCGAGTCGATATCCGGCGTGTCGAGCAAAGCGAGCCCGTGCGGCATCCCGGTGGAGGCCGCGATCACGAGCAGGCCGTCCCGCCCAGGCCGCGCAAGACCCTCCTGGCGTACCCGCGGCAACGTGGGGAGGAACCGATTCTCTGCGAACCACTCCGCGTCGTCGGGGTGACACGCGAGCACCGGGCTGTTAGTGGTCGGACGACGGATTCCCGTGGCACTCACCCGCTCGCCCACGATGCTGTTGACCAGGGTGGACTTGCCGGCGCCGGTGGAGCCGACCACGGCCACCAGGATCGGCGCACCAGGACGATGCAGCCGGGGCAGCAGGTAATCGTCAATCTGGGAGAGCAACTTCTTCCGCACCGCCCGGGCCTGCGCGACGCCCGGCGCATCGAGCAGCAGGGGGGCCGAGGCAATTCGTTCACGAAGAGTAAGCAGGGCGTTCTCAAGCTCGCGTGCATCGACATGACGGGCACCATCGCGGACCGTCCCAGCGGACGGCTGCTGCCCCTCGTACCGGACGGCTGGTTTACTCGCCGCCTCCGGGGTCGCTGTCACGATCTTCCGATCCACCGCTGCCTCCCCGGCAGCAATTCTTCTATTTGTGCCGCGATGTTGACGACCTCCCCGACGACCACGACCGCGGGAGGCCGAATCCCCGTCGCGGCCGCTTGGTCAGCGACCGTACCAAGTGTTGCGGTGACGGTGTGCTGGGTCGGAAGGGTACCGTCCTGAATGACCGTAACGGGAGTAGTAGAAACACGACCGTGACGTATTAACGTGTCCGCGATCGCACCTAGTCGTTCGACGGCCATGAGCAGGACTATTGTCCCAGTCGACCGACCGAGCGCGGCCCAATCTATGGTAGACCGCTCGTCGCCGGGCGCAACGTGCGCGGACACCACGTGAAACTGCTGGGTGAGCCCACGGTGGGTGACGGGGACGAATGCCGCCGCAGGCACGGCGGTCGCACTCGTCACGCCCGGCACCACTGTAACGGGCACGCCGGCGCGGGCACAGGCGAGCACCTCCTCCGCGCCCCGGCCGAAGACGAAAGGATCACCACCCTTAAGGCGCACCACGAACCGCCCAGCCAAGGCGTTCTCGATAAGCGCCGCGTTGATGTGGTCCTGCGCCATGGCCCGCCCATATGGGATCTTGGCGGCATCGATGATCTCCACATCGGGCGGGAGCTCGTCGAGCAGCGAACGGGGGGCGAGCCGGTCGGTAACCACGACCTCGGCATCCGCGAGCAGTTGCCTGCCACGCACCGTAATCAGACCAGGGTCTCCAGGGCCGCCGCCGACGAGCGCGACGCCTGGGAGGCGGGCCCCCCGGTAGGTCCCGGCACTGTCGTGGGCCGCGGCGCGGCGGCCGGCCCCGGCCCCGGCACCGCCGTCAGCCCCGGCCCCGCGGTCGGTCCCGGCCCTGGCACCGCCGTCGGCCCCGGCCCCGCGGTACGCCCGGACCCTTGGCCCGCCCTCCCTGTGCTCACGTCCCCCGGCCGGGCCCGGCGGTTCGCGCGACACGACCCTCCCCCGGCGCACGTCGATCGAACCATCGCGCAACCTGGAGACAAGCGCGTCCCGAACCCCCGCCGACCGCACGGGGTCGCCGGTTAGCACCGCAATCCGCGTATCGCCCGCCTGGCCGGACGCGGGGGTCCAGGCAGTCGAGGCGTTACGGTCGTCGGCTCGCACGCACCAGACCCGCGCCGTCGAGCAGGCCGCGGCGATCGCGGCGTTGACCCCGCGGTCGTTCGTGCACGCGTGCACGAGCCATGCGCCATCGATGTCGCCCGGCGTGTACCTGCGGCGTTCCCACCGGAGTTGACCCGCGATGGCAAGGCTCTCCAATCCAGCCGTCGCCGACGGTGAAACAAGGACGACGTCTGCGCCCGCGCGCACGAGTGCCGGCACCCTGCGGTCCGCCACACCCCCGCCACCGGCCACCACCACACGACGGCCAGCCAGACGCAAGCCGAGAAGATACACAGAATCGGCACCTTCCCGCGCCGATGCCCCAGGGGTAGGCATCCCCTGCGGCGTCACTGGGCCGTCAGCGGCCATCGGTTCTGTGGTCCAGATCCATGCGTCAGTTCTTTTCTGTCACCCCGGCAGCATCGAACGTGGCGACCTCATGCAACGCGCGCACCGCGCTCTGCACCAGTGGGAGCGCGAGCAGTGCACCGGTTCCCTCGCCAAGGCGCAAGCCCAGATCAATAAGCGGCTGCAGCCCTAGGTGTTCAAGCGTAATGCTGTGCCCCGGCTCCATCGAACGATGACCAGCGACACACGCTCCACAAGCGTCCGGTGCGAGCGCGCAGGCCGCAAGGGCCGCCGCACCCGCAATCAGCCCGTCCAGGATCACCGGCACCCCCATCGCGGCGGCGCCGAGAATGAACCCGGCGAGCGCCGCGTGCTCGAAACCGCCCACGGCGGAAAGCACCCCAACCGGATCGGCCGGGTCTGGTCGGTGCTGTGCGAGCCCTCGGCACACCGCGTCGACCTTGCGCGCATAGGTGGCGGCATCAACCCCGGTGCCGCGGCCCGTCGCCATGGCCGCATCGGCGCCGGTGAAAGCGCAGACCAGCGCCGCCGAGGCCGTCGTGTTCGCGATACCCATGTCGCCGGTGATCAGGCACCGGCTCCCCGCGGCGACGAGATCGCGCGCCACCTCCACGCCCACCTGCAGCGCAGCCGAAGCCTGGTCACGGGTCATCGCAGGTTCCACGGTGAAGTCGGCGGTACCGCGCGCTACCTTGCGAGCCAGCAGCCCGGCTACAGGCTCCAGCTCCGCATCGACGCCCACATCGACGACAACCACTTCCGCTCTGGCCTGGGCTGCGAAGGCGTTGACGACGGCCCCACCAGCCAGGAAGTTCCGGACCATCTGCGCCGTAACCTCGCGCGGCCATGGGGTCACACCCTGCGCGTGCACTCCATGATCACCCGCGAACACGGCCACGGCCGCGGGTTCGGGCAGTGGTGGCGGGCAATGTCCGGCCAAACCCGCTAGCCGCACCGAGATCTCCTCAAGCGCACCCAGCGAGCCGGCCGGCTTGGTCATCCGGGCTTGCCGGTCTCTGGCCGCGGTCATGGCCGCCTGGTCGAGCGGCCTGACCGCAGTCACGGTTTGTGTGATCAGGTCCTTCGGGTATCCCTGGCTCATGGGTCACCTCTCATGATGGGTCCGCCGCGCGCAGCCGTTCGGGATAAGAGAAGTGGTGCTGCGCTTCGGCGGGACGGTCAGCTTCGGCGGGATGGTGGTGCGGGAGCTGTGGTGCGCCGACGCGGTGCTCGAAGCCGGGCAGCGCCGTACGGTAGAGGCACATGTCGCAGTTCATCCGGATGTCCCCGGTCAGTGCCTCGCGGTACCGTTCGGCGACAAGCTGCGCGATCTCGTCGCAGCCGCCGAGCACGTCGGCGCAGCGGACCTCAAGCTCGCGGTGCGCGGCCGCGTAGGCGCGTGCCTGGGCCGCCACCCGGTCCGGCAACACGCCAGGAAAGAGGAAGTACCGGGCCACGACGATCCGGCGCGCGCCGAGCCTGCGGCAACGTTCCAGGCCCTCGGTCACGTCCGGGAGTGCCAATGAGACGAACGCGGTTTCGGCGAACGTGAAGTGCTGACCGCCCGGCCGCTGCGTCTCCCAGAGCAGCCGGGTGGTCTTGCAGGTCTCGGCATTCGCATCTGGATCGGTCGAGCCGCGCCCGACCACGAGGACCGCCGGGGGTTGCCCATCATCGGGGTCAGTCCCATCGCGGCTGGCGCCCAATGATACCCGGCGCGCGTGTTTGGTCCGGTCGGCGAGCAACCGGACCAGGACTGGGTGCGGGCCTAGCGGGCGGCCGTAGGCAAACGACAGCCCGGGATGGCGTTCTCGCTCCCTGGCCAGCGCCGCGGGGACGTCGCCTTTCGCATGGCCCGCAGAGTTCAGGACGAGCGGCACCGCCACCGCGCGGCGGTGCCCGAGGCACGTCAGTTCGGCGACCGCGGCGGACAGCGACGGCGCGGACAGTTCGATGAACCCGCCTGCCACCGCGACCGAGTCCGCACTGAGCAGGGCAGCCACCCGGGCCCGCAGCGCATGGAATGCGGTGACACCGACCGGATCCGCGCTCCCGTGCCCGGCCAGCAACAGCGGGTACGAGCGGGCACGCGGCGGGTCATGAGGGCTCATCGCTCGCCTCCTGCGTGCGGCACCGCCCGAAGAAGTGCGTTGACTGCCGCGGCTGCCACGGCGGAACCGCCCTTGGCCGACACATTGGTGAGCGCGGGCACGCCGCTTGCGCGCAGCGCCTCCTTCGCCTCGACCGCGCCGACGAACCCGACAGGAAGCCCGATGACGAAGGCGGGCTGCACATCCCGGTTGAGAATCTCCGTTACCGCAGTCGGGGCGCAGCCAACCACCCAGACCCCGCCAGGCCCGGTCTCGCCGAACGCGACCCGGATTGCGGCTGCGGAGCGGGTTATGCCGATGGTGCGAGAAAGCCGGACGGTGAGGGGATCGCCGATCTTGCAGATCACCGGGCAGCCGGTGATGCCCGCCGCGACCATGGCCACATCAGCGACGACCGACGCGCCCGTGGCGAGCGCCGCGAGGCCAGCGGCGAGGGCCGCCTCATCGCAGATCAGGTCGGTGGCGTAGTCGAAATCGGCGGTCGCGTGGATGATTCGCTCCGTGACCGCGCGGCTGAGCGGGGGCAGGTGGCTGAGATCAAGGCGTGAGCGCAGGATGCGAAAGGACTCCGCCTCAATCGGGTGCATCTCGCCGAGATCATCCATGGCCGCCTCCCGCGCTGTCCACAGGCTCAACGCTCATGCTGACCACACCACCGGTGGTATCCACAGACTCGCGTTCACCCCTCCCGCACGTCTTGACCGCCTGCCAAGATCGGCAGCAGGGCAGCGGCCCCAGGGCGGGTGGGAACTGTATGAGGCGATGCTGAAGCGACGCGGGCGGCGCCTTGGTTGCGGTCGTGAATGTCGATTGCGTCGGCGGGGCAGACCTCCACGCACTCACCACACCCAGTGCATACAGCCGCGAGGACGGCGAGTGGGCCCGCGCCAGGTGCCGGACGGACGGCCGGGCGGATTGCCCGCTCGGGGCACGTCAGCAGGCAGGCCCCACACCCGCGGCACGCCGCGGTCACGGTGATCACCGCCTGGGTGATGGTGATCACAGGACTCGCCACCGGTATCCGCGCGGGGTCACCATGCGGCCCCCAACCACGCGCGTCGCGGAGGAGCCGACGATCACGAGCGAGCGCATGTCCGCCTCCGTTGGGTCGACGTCAGCAAGCGTGCGGAGCGTGACGCGCTGGCCCGGCCGGGATGCGTCGGTCACCATCCCGACGGGTGTGCCTGGCTGGCGGTGCGCGGCCAGGATGGTGAGCGCTTTCGTGAGGTGTCCACCACGGGCCCGGCTGCGGGGATTGTAGAAACAGACAACCATATCCGCCTCGGCAGCGGCGTTGATCCTGCGCTCAATCACGTCCCACGGCGTGTGCAGGTCAGAAAGCGATATTGAGGCGTGATCGTGCCCCAGCGGCGCGCCCAGGGTCCCGGCGGCGGCCAGTGCGGCGGTGACGCCGGGCACGCCAATGACATCCACCGAGCCGTCAAGGAGCTCAAGCACAGGGCTTGCCATGGCATAGATCCCGGCGTCGCCCGACCCGACGAGGGCCACGGCGTTGCCCTCCCGTGCCTGCTGGGCGGCACTGTCGGCGCGCTCCTCCTCGGCACCGAGTTCGGTCGAGAGCACCTGTGTTCCCGGGCGAAGCAGATCGCGGATCTGATTCAGGTACTGGCTGAGTCCCACGACCACGCTGGCCCGGCGCAGTTCAGCAATGGCGCGCGGCGTCAGCAGGTCGCGGGCTCCCGGGCCAAGCCCCACCAGCGCGAGCCTGCCACGCGGCCGGTGCCGAGAGATCGCCACGGTCGCTCGCGAGGTCTTGCGCTTGGTCCCCACCAGCACACCGCCATCGCCGGCGGCCAGGATGGCGGCGGCCTCGGCGACGCTTGGCGTGCCGACCGCGGCGCGGACGGTCTCGCTGGGGTTGGGCACGGGCACAGCCGCGAGCAGCTCCGGCGGGTAGCCAGTCACGGGCCAGCCCCGCTCACGCGCCGCGTCGACGAGGCCCTGCTCATCGCGCTTGAGGTCCACGGTGGCCACCCCGCACACCGAATCCCCCGACAGGCCCGCGCCCCCAAGTGCGGCGTCCATCAGATTCCCGACTTCGGTTGCGGTGACCCCACGGCTGGCACCCACGCCGAGCACGAGCGATGGTGGCCGGTAGACCACCGAAGGCGGCGCGGCTCTGGTCAGCCGGTCTGTGATCAGGATGGCGGGGACGCCGGGCGCTGGCGCGGCGGTGCGGACCACGTTCGGCGGCAGCGCTGGTACCGGCCAGGTCTGATCCATGCTAAGCGTCACCCGCTCGCCCGACAATATAGCCGTGCCGACCCCGGCCGGGTCGCCGCCCCCGGCTACCACGAATCCGAGGTCGGCGCCGACCTCGTCGAGCGCCGGAACGCCCGCGGCATCGCTCGCCGTTGTGATCACCGCAGTCGCGCCTAGAATGCCGGCGACCGCGTCAGCGAGCTTGTTGGCGCCACCGGCGTGCGAGCCCGCAAGGGAAATCACGAACCGTCGCGCCTCATCCACGCATACCACCCCCGGATCGACAGTCTTCGACCCCAGCAGCGGCGCGATCAGCCGGACAGTTGCCCCCGCAGCGAGAAAACAGACGATCTGATCGCACTCGGTGAAGGCACGAGCGATTGCCGTTGCCGCCGGTTCCCGATAGAAGCGGCTATTAGGCAGGGCCGAGCTGAGCTGCGCCGCTCCCGTACGGCCCGAAGCCGTAACGGCTATCAGGCCGATCACCGCAGGTCTCCCCACAACACGAAGACCGGGTTGGCCGCGGCAAGCCGCAGCGATCCCCCCGGCAGCGGAGCAAGCCGGGATGCCTGCAACGCGGCGCCGTCGACCTGGTAACCCTGTCTGACGAGCAGCTCACGGACCGTCCGTACCCGGTCAACAGAGGCCAGCGCTACCACGACGCGGGCCGGGTGACTCGCCGTGGCGGCGTCGAGCACGAGGTCATCACCACCCCCAGCAAACACCGCATCGGCCGTGAGGAGCCCGCCGAGCACGCCCGGCGCGCTCCCCTTCACAACCTGAACCCGAACGTCGTGCGCGGCTGCGTTCGCCCTGATGCGCGCGCACTGGGCCGGGTCGGACTCGATCGCGATCACATGGGCGCCGAACCTCGCGCACTCGACCGCGACCGAACCCGAGCCCGCTCCGATGTCCCATATCGTGCGGCCGGGCCCTGGCCCAAGCCTGGCCAGAACGAGTGCACGCACCTCGACCTTGGTGATCATCGAGTCGCGGTGGTCGAAAGCAGCTTCAGGAAGCGCCCAGCCATCCGGGGCCCCCAGATGACCCGCCATCCAGCGCGGACCGCGGGGACTGCGGTCCGGACCGCTCGGACCGCTCGGACCGCTCGGACCGCTCGGACCGCTGGAGGCTCCGGGTGTGTATCCGGGGTCGAGTGCGATCACCAGGTTCGGGTCGGCGAACTCGGGCAGGTCGTCGCCGGGCTCGGCCTCGTGGAACCTGGCCGACGACCCACCCACGCCGCTGTGGCGCGCGGGGTGGCCCACCGATACTGCTCTGATCTCGCCCTGGGCCGGGCCGATCAACTCGGTGAGCCGCTCGTCAGGGGCGCCGAGGCGTTCCGCTACGTAAACAGAGCGGCCAGCCTCGAGCAGTGCGGGAATGAACCTGCGCGGCCCGGCGGCGTGCCCCGGCCCGGTCAGGATGGCCGCCTTGGCGCAGCCGAGCGCTGCGGCGAGTACCGGCCTGGGATTACGCCCGTGCGCGGACAGCACGAGCGCATCGTCCCAGGGCAGGCCGAGCCGGGCGAACGCAACCGCGACAGAGGAGGGCGCCGGAAGCACTGTCGGCGACGCACCCCGCTCGGCGATGGCACGGACGATCCCAAAGAAGCCGGGATCGCCGGACGCCAGGACCGCGACCGGCCCGCGATGGGACATGATCGCGTCGAGCACCGCATCAAAACCGTCTGTCGCTTGTTGCGTGCCTGATGTGTCTCCAGTTACCTGTGTGGGCGATGAGCCGAATGGTGACCCCGATGGCAGGACCGCTGGACGGGGTTGGGACGGCTGGGGAACCGCCGTGCCTGGTGAGGATGTTCGGCTGCCGATTTCTATGCGGTCAGCTCCGGACGGCAAGTCGTTGACCGCCAGGTGCCGACGCGTGCCCGCGACGCAGCATGCGGCGGCGAGAGCCGCGGCGGCATTGCCGCGCAGCGGGCTGCCGTCGCATCCGATCACTGTGATCGCTGGGATCATGCTCATGCCCTAGTCACAACCTCCACCAGGCGGCGCCGCGGGCCCGGTGTGACCTTCCCCGGGCACCACCGCCGGCTCGGTGTGAGCTTCCCCGGGCACCACCGCCAGCTTGACGACGAGGTCCCCGAGTGACGGAATCGCGATGCCCGGCGAACGACGCGATCACGTTGCGGCCGGTGAAATCAACCATGATCACCTCGATCTTCGGCTCGTATCTGTCGGCGAGCCCGGCGGAAAACCTCCCCAGGACATCGGCGGTGCGCCGGCAAAGCTCAGTCCCCGCGGGCCGCGAAAGGCCCGCCGCCGCCCAGATCTCCAGCGCGTGGCGGGCCGTGTTCGCACGCGCCACCTGCGCAGCAAGTTCCGCAGAGCCTCCCACCGCGCTGGTGATCTCGGCGAGCAGCAACGTTGGCACCTTCGAGCGGGTGTAGTGAGTCATCAGCACGCCGGCCGCGAGCTTGCTCAGTTTCCCCGCCATCCCGGCAAAAACGATCCGGCCAATGCCACCACGAGCCGCCTCCCGGAGCGCCGCGCCGGTGAAGTCACCAACCTCGACAAAGCACCCGTCAGGCAGGTCCGGCAGCAGCGTCATCGCGCCCTTTTCGGTCCTGCCACCCGTACACAGCACGAGCACGTCCCCGCCCTGGGCGGCGAGCACTGCGACGGCTTGTTCCACACTCGCCCGCCACGAGGCAGTGGAGAACGGCCTGACGATGCCAGTGGTGCCGAGGATGGAGATCCCGCCGAGGACGCCGAGCCGTGCGTTGGTCGTCTTGCGCGCCATCTGTTCGCCCTCGGGTACCGAGATAACTACCCGCAGCCCACGGCTCGAAGGATCAGCGGCCTCCTCGACCGCCTGGATGATCATCTTTCTGGGCACGGGGTTGATCGCAGGACCGCCGATCTCCAGGCCGAGCCCGGGTTTGGTTACCACGCCAACGCCAACGCCGCCGTCCAGCTCCACACCTGGTTGCTCTACCCAGCTGACGGTGGCGGTGAGATGCGCGCCGTGGGTGACGTCAGGGTCGTCGCCGGCATCCTTGACGACGACAGCCTCCGCCCGCGTGGGCCGACACCAGCACTCGTCAACGGCGAAGGTCACCCGGCGGCCAGACGGCAGGCCGATTTCCACTGAGGTCTGTGGCTGCTGGGTGACGAGCGCCGTCGCAGCGGCCTTTGCGGCGGCCGCCGAACAGCTTCCGGTGGTCCAGCCCGTACGCAGCGCGCCTCGCCGTACCTTGGCCGTTCGGGGCAGGTCCGGTTCGCGCAGCTCGCCAGGCTCGGTCACGGGTCGATCGCATCCTCGCCGTTACTGGTCGCGGTGGGTTCGCCAGGAAGGCGGGCCCGCAGGCTTCGTCTGGCCCACGGATCCGCTCGGCGATGGCCGTGGAAGTGGCCGGGGTGATACAGGTGCGAGCGTGTGCCGCCCGCGGCGAGCGCCGGGCCGACCAGGACCAGCGTGTGCCGCCAGAGTTTGTGGGCCTTGATGGTGGCCGCGAGGTCGTCCAGCGGGCAGCGCACGATCAATTCTTCCGGCCAGGTGACCTGGTAGGCGATCACGCACGGCGTATCGGGCCGATAGCCACCAGCGAGCAGTTCGGCCTGCAGCCGACCGGAACGGGCGGCTGACAGGAACAGCGCCATCGTGGTTCCGTGCCGGGCGAACGCGGCGAGCTGCTCACCGGGCGGCATGGGCGTCTTACCGCCCCCCAGCCTGGTGAGGATCACCGATTGCGCCACTTCAGGAATGGTGAGCTCACGGCCGATCCTCGCCGCCGCGGCCGTAAAGCTCGACACACCGGGCACAACGTCGGTCTGCAGGCCGAGCGAGTGACAGCGGTCCAGTTGTTCCTGAATGGCTCCCCACAGTGAGGGATCACCCGAATGGATACGCGCGACCCGCAGGTCGTCCCGCGCGGCCCGCACGTAGTAAGGAAGCAAGTCCTCCATGGGGAGACTCGCCGAGTCGATCACCTCGGCACCGTCGCGTGCGTGCTGTAGGACATCCGGGTGGACGAGGCTCGACGCCCAGATGATCATGTCAGCGGCGCCGATCGCGGCGGCGCCCCGCAAGGTGAGCAGGTCGGCAGCACCAGGGCCCGCCCCGACAAAGGTCACGGTTCCAGCCACTGGCATTCCCATTGTGTTTCATGACTGGCCGTCATGACAGCTTGCTCCCGATGCCGCTACGCCGCCCCGGGGCAACAAGGGTGGACAAATAGGGCACCGCGTCGGTCCCGGCCAGCTCGCTCGCTGGCCGGATGTCCTGATCGGGCAGACCGAGCCGGGCACCATAGACGGCGTCATCCAGTCGCCCGGCTTGCGCAAGCGCGGCGAGCAACGCGCTGATGTCGGCGGCGGCTCCGGTTCCGGAGCGGGCCGGTGCCGCACCGAGCTTGTAGGCGACGACCGTGTCGTAACTGCGAAGGGACTCCCGCATGAGCCTGAGCGGAGCCTCGACTCCCGTGCCGCTTGGTCGGACGAGCGGGAGCAGGACGAGCGACTCGCTGCCCTCGGCGAGCACGGTCCCTGACCGGGCGGCGAGGTCTTGCATGGCCGTGATGCCGGGCACCGTTTCGACGGTCACGCCGGAAACCAGAGTCCGGACGGTGTGCGCGAGGTAGCTGAACGTGGAGTACATGTTCGGGTCGCCGATCGTGGCAAAGGCGACGGTACGCGTGCCAGCGGCGAAGGCAGCCGCCACCTCGTGTGCGGCGGCGTCCCATGCCGCGAGCCGGCCCGGGGTGACGCCACCTCGGTCATTCAAAGTGAACGGAACACGGCGAACCCGTGTGCCGTCGATGTGCGCACGGACTATGGCCTCCGCGCGGCCGGGTTCGGCCGGGCCCGCGCCCGCCATGACCGGAACGAGGACAAGGCCCGCTTCGGCCAGCACGCGCACCGCCTTGACCGTAATGAGCTCCGGGTCGCCAGGGCCGACGCCCACGCCGAGAAGGCGGGATGCGTTCATGGCTGTGCTCCGGGAAGATACGCGGGAGCGGTATCAAGGGCAGCAGGGGCGGCGTCGCGGGCGGCGAATCGCTTTCCGGCAGACTGCACTGTGTAGTTTCCTCCTGCGGCTCGGCGCCCCCCAGCTCGGCAGGTGACAGCGAAACGCGCCGCGAATGATGGCGTCCGTGCCCAGTGAGTGTGCAAATACGAGGCGAGGATGTTGCCCGTCACATGGCCCTCGGCCCGCCCGGCTCCCGGTCCGCTCAGCCGCCAGGCGGGCCGCGCACCGGACCGGGGATCGGCAACAGACCGGTGGAACTCGTGGCCGCGCACCGGTTCACCCGCCCTGGCCAGGACAGAATCTGACGCCGCCGCACCGGTGCGGTAGCCGAGGGTCAGCTGCGAGCTCATCTGCGTTTCCGCATCGATCACCCCGCACATCGGAAGGCTGTCCAGCGTGCGCGAGAGGTAGAGGAGTCCAGCACATTCGGCGACGACCGGCCCGCCCTGCCCGGCGAATTCCGCCACCCGCCGCCGCAGCGGCACGTTCGCCGACAACTGCGCCGCATATATCTCAGGAAAGCCGCCGCCAATGACAAGGCCGGCCGCCCCGTCCGGCAGGTCCTCGTCGGTCAGCGGGTCAAACGGGGCAAGGTGTGCGCCGGCCGCCTCGAGCAGTTCGCCGTGCTCGGTGTAGCTGAAGGTGAACGCGGGCCCCTCGGCGACCGCGACGAGGGGAGGTGAAGCCTGCGGGGGCCGCACGTCTGGTGGAGCGCCCATCGTCGAGGCGGAAGACAAGCTGGATTCCGAACGGCTCACGCATGCCGCGACGGTCCTGAAGGGGTCCCATGGCTCGCAGGCGAGAGAGGGCGCCGTCGCGGCGAGTGCCAGCAGGCCGGCCATGTCACACGACGACGCGACCAACTGGGCCAGCTGGGCGATCACGCCTTGCGCGGCGGCGCGCCACTCGGCGACCGGCACCAGGCCGAGATGGCGCGCTGGGGTGATAACCGCGTCTGTTCTCCTGATCGCGCCGAACACCCCGACCCCGATTGCCTCGGCGGCCTCGCGGAGCAGCCGTTCGTGGCGTGGCGACCCGACACGGTTGAAGATCACTCCCGCGACCCGCACACGCGGATCGAAAGCGGCGAAACCCGCTATGAGGGCGGCGACCGAGCGGCCCGCCGCAGCGGCGTCAACCACGAGGATCACCGGGGCGTTGAGCAGCCTGGCAACGTGCGCGGTGGACGCGTAGTCAGGAATCAGGCCGGAAGCTGCCGGATCGGCGACCCCGTCGAACAGGCCCATCACTCCCTCGATGACCGCGATCTGCGCGCCCGTGGCACCGTGGGCGAACAGCGGGCCCATCAGGTCTTCCCCACACAGGAACGGGTCGAGATTCCTGCCGGGGCGCCCAGTGGCGAGCACGTGATAGCCGGGATCGATGTAGTCAGGGCCCACCTTGTGGCCTGACACGGCATGCCCACGGGCGCGCAGCGCCGCCATGAGCCCGGTGGCCACGGTCGTCTTACCGCACCCGGACGCCGGGGCGGCGATGACAAGTCTCGGGATCGTTACCACTCGATGCCCTTCTGGCCCTTCTGGCCCGCGTCCATTGGGTGCTTGACCTTGGTCATCTCGGTGACGAGGTCGGCGAACTCGAGCAGCCGCGGGTGCGCTTCCCGGCCCGTGATGACGACATGCTGGTAACCCGGCCGGTCCCCGAGCACCTTGACGACCTCGTCGACATCCACCCAGCCCCAGCGGATCGGATAAGTGAACTCATCGAGGACATAGAGCCGGAACGTCTGCGCGGAAAGGTCGCGGCAGACCTGGGCCCAGCCCTCAGCGGCGCGGTCCGCCGCCTCGCCCGAATCCCGCTGGATCCACGACCAGCCCTCACCCATCTTGTGCCAGGTAACGGAACCGCCAGCGCCGCTGTCGCCGAGTGCCCGCAGCGCGCGCTCCTCGCCAACGCGCCATTTCGCTGACTTGATGAATTGGAAAACCGCAATCGGCCACCCCTGGTTCCACGCCCGCAGTGCGAGCCCGAATGCCGCGGTGGACTTGCCCTTTCCCGCGCCGGTATGGACGATCACCAGCGGCCGGTTCCGCCGCTGACGGGTGGTGAGTCCGTCGGCAGGCACGTGCACCGGCTTACCCTGCGGCATCAGGCGGCGCTCCATCGCTGCGCCCGGGTCTCGCGGACCGTTCGGACGAGTGGCGCGGCGGCAAGCTCGTCCAGCCGGAGCAGCGCACCGCCGAGCGCGGTGGCGAGGCCGCTGGCGAGACCGAGCCGCACCGGTCCCGACTCGCAGTCCACCACCACGCTGGCCACGCCACGCAGCCGGGCTGCTGCCCGGGTTACCGCGCCGGGCTCGCCACTGGTCGCACGGCCATCGGTGACGACGACCAGCAGAGGGCGGCGGCTTGGGTCCCGCAACCGTTCGGCCGCGAGGACCTCGCTGGCACGCAGCAGGCCCGCGGCGAGCGGCGTGCGGCCACCGGCGGGCAAGTCCGCGAGCCGCCGAGCAGCCGCCTCGACCGAGGACGTCGGGGGCAGCACGAGATCGGCTGCGTCACCGCGAAAGCTGATCATTCCCACCTTGTCGCGGCGCTGGTAGGCGTCGAGGAGCAACGAGAGGACAGCGCCCTTGACCGCCTTCATGCGCTGCCTCGCCGCCATCGAACCACTCGCGTCGACGGCGAAAAGGACGAGATTCCCCTCCCGGCCCTGCCGGACCGATTCCCGAAGGTCGGGCGGTGCGAGCCGCAACACACGGCTCGCACCAGCCGACGGCTGCCATCCCCTCGCCCGCTGGTGCGGGGCGGCCGCCCGCAGCGTGGCCGGCAGATGCACAGACGCAAGCCGACCACGCGGCACCCGCGCGCCCGTAAGGCGTCCCTGCGCGATTCGCGCGGCACTGCGCCGTCCCGGGGCGCCCGAGCCCACGCCTGGGATCGTGAAGACGGGTGGCCGGAACGGCACGCCAGCCTCCGTGACGACGCCCGACGGCGCGGGGCCAGTCGGGTGATGGGCACGCGCTTGATCGTCTCGTCCTGCGGAGCCGGCAGGTTCAGCAGAGTCTGCAGGTTCTGCAGGTTCTGCAGGTTCAGGCGATGCTGCGGCTTCTTGCGAGGTTGCTGCTTGCGACGTGGCCTGTGTGCTTGATGCTGGCGAACCGGTTGATGTCTGTGTCGCTGGCGGGGCGGTCGATGATACTTTCGACGAGCCGCCTCCTCCGCCAGGATCGTCATCCGGACTCTCGTGTTCGGCCGCGGCTTTCCGCAATGCCTCGTCGAGCGCCTCCTCGTCGAGGCCGGGCGCGTCGAAGGGGTCACGGCGCCGCCGGTGCGGCAGGGCGAGCCTCGCTGCCCGCTTGACGTCATCCATCCTCACCTCGTCACGGCCATCCCAGGCCGCGAGCGCCACCGCGGTACGCGCGGTGACCAGGTCGGCGCGCAGGCCATCCACGCCAAAGTCGCCGCACACGGCGCAGATCTGGCGCAGCACCGGATCGGGGAGCCGAACCTGGCCGAGCCTCGCCCGCGACTCGGAGATGCGCCGCGCGAGCCGTTCGGTATCGGAAGCCCAGCACGCGGCGAAAGCGGGAGGGTCGGCCTCGTAAGCCAGCCGTCGCCGGACCACGTCCGCGCGCGCCGCCGGATCGCGGCTCGCCGTGACCTGCACGGTGAGCCCGAACCTGTCGAGCAGTTGCGGGCGAAGCTCACCCTCCTCCGGGTTCATCGTGCCGACGAGCAGGAACCGTGCCGCGTGCGCCACAGAGATGCCCTCCCGCTCGACATAGGACGTGCCGAGTGCCGCCGCGTCGAGGAGCAGGTCGACCAGATGATCGTGAAGGAGGTTCACCTCGTCCACGTAGAGCACACCGCGGTGCGCCGAGGCGAGCAGGCCAGGCTCATAGGCCGTGACTCCCTCGGTCAGCGCGCGCTCGATGTCCAGCGAGCCGACCAGGCGGTCTTCGGTCGCGCCGACCGGCAGCTCGGCGAGGTGGGCGGCGCGATGGCGGGCCTTCGCACCCAGCGGATGGGGGCCATCGGGACAGCCCGGGTCCGGGCTCTGCGGGTCGCAGGCGAACCGGCATCCATCGACGACCGCAATGGGGGGAAGCAATTCCGCGAGCCCGCGCACGACCGTGGATTTCGCGGTTCCCTTTTCCCCACGCACCAGCACTCCGCCGATGCTGGGCGAGACCGCGTTCAGCAGCAGGCCAAGTTTGAGGTCATCCATGCCGACGATGGCGGTGAAGGGATATGTCGCGGGTGGGCGCCGCGTCTCACGAGGTGAGACGCGGCGGGCGCCACGTGCCGAGGTTCGGGCCGAGCCTGCCGTCACTGCCGCGTCAGGCATGCGATCTCATCCTTCCCCGGGTTCCGCGCCCGAAGCTGGCCTGCATCGGCGGGCTAGAGTCTCCTGGCTTCCGGATCGGCGCTCCCCCCGCCTTCCCGCCGCAACGCGGCAGTGGCATCACTGGGGGTCGCTCCCCGGTCACAGTTGCGCGACAGCCCCGGATTCGCACCGGGTTCCTCCGCTGATCTCGCCGACGTCTCAGCATGCCACATGGAGCGGGAATTCACCGCCGGGCGGCATGCGACAGCGGGCCCTGATGTTACTCAAAATGGGTTTGGACCCGTCCGCGTAGCCGACGGCCGTCTTCCGCGGCGGGTCCGCAGAGGCCAGTATCGGGTAAATATCCGGTATCGGCAGCCTCAAGAGCCTCAGTACGGAACAGACGGGTACACCGCACAAAGAGGTGACTATGCGCTCGTGCGAGCCTGGCGGCAGCTTCCCTGCGCCCGGCGTCCTGGCCGTTTCCTTTCTCGCTGGGGCGGTGCCGTTCTCGTTTTTCGCTGCGCGCGCGCTGCGGCATGTGGACCTGCGCGACCGCGGCAACGGAACGGTGTCGGCGACCGGGGTGTGGCAGGTAGCCGGGTTTGGGCCGCTCATGGTGACTGGGTTGCTCGATGTGGCCAAGGGTACGGTTGGGCCGGTGCTCGCCGGGCGGCGGCGCCCGACACTCGCCGCCCTCGCCTGTGGCGCGGCTGTGGCCGGTCACAACTGGTCGCCGTTCTTGCGCGGCGCTGGTGGGCGCGGCCTGTCGGTCGCAATCGGCGGGCTGGCCGCGACCCAGCCGACCGGGGCCGTCGTGCTGGTGGCAGGGCTCGGGCTGGGGAAGCTGGCCGGGCAGACAGGTTTCGGCTGCCTGACCGCGGACGTGGTCCTCGTGCCCCTGCTGCGGCGGACGGGAGGGCGACAGGGCGCCGCGGCGGCATGGGCCGTTCTCATACCCATGCTCGCCAAGCGGCTGGCCGGAAACGGGCCGGCGCGCTCGGCCGACACCTATCTCGCCCGCCTGCTGTTCGACCGCGACGAGCTCTCCGGCCGCCCGCGCCCCGGCCCTACGCACGGTGGTACGCACCCCGGCCATACGCACCCTGGCCGCCTGCTCCACGGCCGCCGGTGGCACCGCGAACAGGCCGGGCCGTGAGGGAACTCCTCGCCCGGCGCCCGTTCCGCAGGCTCCTGGTCGGGCAGTCGATATCCGGCTTCGGCGACTGGATGACCACCATCGCGCTGATCGTCCTTGTCCTGCACGTCACGGGATCGTCCACTGCGGCAGGCGGAATTCTGGGGCTGCGCCTGCTGCCGTCGCTGGTGGCAGGGCCGCTGGCGGCCCGGCTGAGCCGCCGCATCGGCCGGCGGCGGGCCATGCTGGCCATGGATGCGCTACGGGCCGCGATCGTCGCCGTGCTGCCTCTGGCCGCTGCCCTGTGGTGGATCTATCTGTGGGCGTTCCTGCTGGAAGTGGCCGGCCTGGTCTTCCTGCCAGCCCGCGATGCCAGCGTGCCGATGCTGATCCGCGACGGCAATGTCAACCACATAGCCGACGGAGCCCGCGGCAACGAGCCGGAGCCACGGCGTCTGGAACGCGCCAACTCGCTCGTGCTCGCCACCTCTTACGGAAGCATTCCGCTGGCCGCGGCGGCGTTCGCCCTTGTCTTCTTCGGTCTTCAGCACGCCGGCCTGACCGGCTGGCGGATCCCATTCCTTGTGGTCTTCTGGGTGGATGCCGCGACGTTCGTGGCGTCCTACCTGGCAATCCGCGGGATCGACGTGACGGAGACGGACGAGCCAGCGCCTGACGGGGCGCGGTCGGCTGGCGGCTTTATCGCCGGGTTGCGACTGCCGCTGGTGCGGGCCATCCTGCCCGGTCTCGGGTGCGTCACGATCGGGATTGGCACGCTGTTCTCGGTCGGCATCGCTTACGTCGAAGAAGTCCTGGGTGCGAGCGGGCAAACGCTCGGCGTCCTGATCGCGCTGTTCGGGGTGGGCGCGAGTATCCCGCTCGCTTGCCGCCGGGTGATCGACCGGCTTCCCATGATCCTCCAGATCCGGGTGGGCATCGGTGCACAGGGCGCGGTCGTGGCGGTGATGAGCGTCAGCGGCGAGCTCCTGCCAAGCCTTCTCGGCGCGCTCTGCTTCGGCGCAGCCGCCACGACCGCGCTCGTCGCCGCCGCCAGCCTGCTCCAGGAACGGCTCAGTGGCACCAACCGCGATCTTGGTTTCGCCGTGGTGCACGTGACCGCACAGGCAGGGCTGGCGGTCGCAGCGCTCGCCGCGGGAGCCGCGACCGATCTTGCGCCGTCGGTCCGCTGGCCAGTCATCGGGCTGCTGGCCCCGCAGCAACTCGTATTGCTTGGCGCGGGCGCCGTGCTCGTGGGTGGTGGGTTCCTCGTCCATGAGCCCCGAACCAGGTCCACCCGGTCGCCTTCGCCCGAGCCATCCGGCATGGCGCAGGGCAACGGCTCGCACGATGTCGTTAGCCTGGGCGACCTGGGGGACAAAGCAGAGGCTCCCGGGCTTTGAGCGGCGCACGAGGCGAGGAGGTGCCGCGTGACGGTAGCGGTCCTGACCGACACGACGTCCGCGCTCCCGGACCGCGAGGCGGCTGAGTGGGGCATCCGTCTCGTCCCTCTCACCGTTACCGTCGATGGCCGGACCTACCGTGACGGCGAGATCGCACCGGAGCATCTGGTCGGCGCCGACCAGCCCACAGCGCTGCACACGGCTGGTCCCTCCCCCGGCGAGTTCGTGCGCCAGCTCGAATCGGCCATGGCGCCGTCATCGGCAACTGCTGGCGGGGCCGACATCGGCGCCGCGGGTGCCGAAGGCGGCGCCGACGGCGCGGTGATCATCACCGTGGCCGAGGCACTGTCGAGCACGTACGCCTGTGCGCGGCTGGCCGCCGGGTCCTCCGCGCTGCCCGTCGAGATCGTTGACAGCGGCACCGCCGCGGGGGGGCAGGCGCTCGTCGCCCTAGCGGCAGCGCAGCAGGCCAGGGCGGGCGCCGGGCTCGCCGAGGTGGCCAAGGCCGCAAGGGACGCGGCAGCCAAGGTCCGGCTGGTCGGATGCATGCGGTCGCTCGACCGGCTCGTGGCCAGCGGCCGGGTGCCAGAAATTGCCGGGGTCGCGACCAGGCGGCTGGGGGTTTGGCCGATGTTCGAGCTCAGCGCCGGCCGCATCCGCCCGCTGCGGCCAGCCAGAAGCGCGGTCAGTGCCATTGACAGGATCGCCGACATGTGCGGGCGCGGTGCCACCGAGCGGAGCCGTTCCGGCGGGGAGGACGTGGTCGCGGACGTAATCGTGCTCGACTCAGGCCTTCCCGATGCCGCAGTCAAGCTGCTGGCCCGGGTGCGGGAACGCGCCCGGACCGGGTACGAGCTGAGCACGCCGTTTGGCAGCGCGATGACTGTTCACACGGGAACCGGCGTGCTGGGACTTGCTTGGCTGTGGCGCCCCCGCACCGCGGCCGGGCCCGCGCCCCCGACGTCGTGACCCGCCCCGCGGCGGGTGTGAGCTACGGTAGAGTGCCCTAGTTCGCCGCCGGACCGCAGTTTCGCGCAATTCCGACGCATGCGACAGCCGGAATCAGGTCATCGCATCGCGTGAATAGCGTGGCTGCTATCCGCAGGACAGTCTTTGCGTGCCCTGCCGCACGGACAGTCTCCGGCTCACCGCCGCCGGACGTTCAGCTTTCTGCCAGCACGTTCTCGGTCTTGGCTGGCAGTTGGCCCGTGGCGGTGCGAGAGATAGAAACGCACACAATTACCGCACGGCAACGTGAACTCTGTCGAATGGAGCGTGCATGGCGGATCCAGGTTCTTCCCGCGTTCTAGTGACCGGCGGCGCCGGTTTTATCGGACGCCGCGTCGTACGCGCACTAATGCAAAGCGGGGCGGATGTCACCGTCGCTGACAAGCAGTCCTTCCCTGATGGCGTGGTCGACGGCGGCGTCCGGACCGTCGTTGGTGACCTGCGAGACCCCGGGGTTGCCACGCGTGCGCTAAGCCATGGCACGGACGCGGTCGTCCACCTCGCGGCGCTTACCTCCGTGCTGCGTTCGGTCGAGGACCCGGCGGGCACCTACGAGATTAATGTGGCGGTCACCGCGAGCCTGCTGGAACTGGCGCGCAAACACCAGGTCGAGACGTTTCTTTTCGCTTCCACCAATGCGGTCGTCGGAAATGTTGGCCGCGCGGTAATCACCGAGCAAACCCCGCTGCGTCCGCTTACACCGTATGGGGCGACGAAGGCGGCCGCGGAGATGCTGCTAAGCTGCTACGCCGCCGCGTACGGGATCAAGGGGTGCGCGCTGCGCTTCTCCAACGTTTACGGTCCGGGCATGGCCGCCAAGGACAGCTTCGTCCCCCGGCTCATGCGGGCGGCGCGATCCGGCACCGGCGTCGATGTGTACGGCGACGGCTCCCAGCTTCGCGATCTGGTGCACGTGGACGACATCGTCCACGGCTTGCTGACCGCGTGGCGGGTCGGCCATAGCGGGCCGCTGATCCTCGCGTCCGGCAAGTCCGACTCCGTCAACGACATAGTGGAAGCGGCACGGAAGGTCACGGGCGCGCCAATTCCCGCCCGTCACGTGCCGCCCAAGCCGGGTGAGATGCCTGCGGTGCTCGTCGACATCTCGGCGGCCAGGGCGCTCGGCTACCAAGCCGCCCACACGCTCGAATCCGGTTTGGCCACTGTGTGGCCGGAGTTCGCGCCCGCGGCGGACGCGCTAGCTCGAAACGGACACGGCACGCCAGCAGGAAACACAACACAAGCCACCGGAGCGGAGGCAGTTAAGTGACAAGCCCGGAGCCAGGGGACCGATCGATCGATGACGCCGCGGCGAGCGCCTTCGCCGCCGAGAACGGCGACCGTGGGCGCCAGCTTCCGCCCGTTGCGATCGTGATCGCCGCCTACAACGAAGAAGGCTCGATCGGGCCCGTCATCGACGCTCTCCCCGCCACCGTCTGCGGGCTGGCCACCGCGACGATCGTGGTTGTGGACGGGTCCGTCGACCGCACAGCGGCCGAGGCGCGCGAACAAGGCGCGCTCGTGTGCGACGTGCCTGTCAACCGGGGGCAGGGAGCTGCGCTGCGGCTCGGCTACCGGCTAGCTCGCGAGGGCGGGGCCCATTACATCGTGACTACCGACGCCGACGGCCAATACGACCCGGCCGACGCGGAGCGGCTGCTGGCGCCCGTGCTGGCGGGTGACGCCGACTTCGTGACGGGATCAAGAAAGCTCGGCAGCGAAGAGACCAAGGACCCGGTGCGGAGGCTCGGCGTCCGGGTATTCGCCACCACGATCAGTCTTTTGACCGGCCAGCGCATCAGCGACCCGTCGTTCGGCATGCGGGCGATGCGCGCCGAGGTGACCGGGGCCGTCCAGCTTCAGCAGCCGCAGTACCAGGCGGCGGAACTGCTGATCGGCGTCATCGCCCGCGGCTTCCGGGTGGCCGAGCGCCCGGCGACGATCCGCCGCAGGCGGGTTGGTCAGAGCAAAAAGGGCCACAACCTGTTCGTCTACGGGCCCCGCTTCGCCGGCGTGGTGATCGGCACCTGGTGGCGGGAACGTCACCTCGCGGCGGACGCCTCGCGGAAGCCTTCCCCTGCGGACCGCTTGCTGAATGCTGGGTCGGCGGATGCGTCGCGAGCGGCCCTATCGGAAGACACCTCGGCCGACGCCTCCGCGCCCACATCGCGGCGCCGTGAACGAGAGGCCGAGGACGCCGCGCCGACGCCGACGGGCTCGGCCCGCCCCGATGGATCGGCAGCGGCAGAGGACTCGCCACCGGCCGCCCCCACCCCCACGGATGGCGGCGTGGAGCGCTTCGTGGAGTCCTTCGAGCCGCGATCCGCGAAGAGGACGTAGTGGAAGATCGCAAATCGCGACAGGAACGTCACCACGTTGGCCAGCAGGTAGGCCGCCCCCGTGAAGGCCAGCCGTGGGATCGGCCGCAAGCCCAGCGAGAGCGCCAGGTGGTGCGCCAGGCTTGTTGCCGACGAGAGGACAAGGATGGTGCCCACCGCGATCAGCCAGAATGGCAGCGTCTCCTTGAGCAGGTGGGGCCTGCCCCGGCGCTCCCAGGCCCAGCGGCTGAGGACATAACTCGTGACCGCGCCGGCAAACCACGCGATGACAGCGGAGACGGTTGGCCACAGGTGTGCGATGCCCAGGCAGGTGAGCAGCGTTACCTCGCTCGCGCCGAGCGCCATCGCCGAACCGAAGGCAAACCGGGTGAACCGTCTGCCGACCGTACGGACGCCGTACCGATACACTGCCCGGACGACGGCCGAACGGCGGACCGCTTTGGTTATGCTGCGCAACGCAACTGTCATGGTTCCCTCAGCTTACGGGTCATGGTGACCGACGATAGCGGATCAACCGGAGAGCGCGGACACGGACGCGTCCCAGGAAGTGAAGGAGTTAGTTCATGAAGATCTTGGTGTTGGGTGGGGACGGCTACCTGGGTTGGCCGACTGCACTGCACCTGTCGCACGCCGGTCACGACGTGGCGGTGGCTGACAACTTCGCGCGTCGGCAGTACGACCATGAGCTTGGAGTGGAGAGCCTCGTCCCCATCGAGACGCTCGCCACCCGCGTTTGCGCATGGCGCGAACTCACCGGAAAAGAGATCAAGCCCTATATCGGGGACCTCACGGACGCTGACTTCACGTACCACATGATCAGCGACTATCACCCCGATGCGGTCGTCCATTTCGCCGAGCAGCGCGCCGCGCCCTACTCGATGATCGATCGCAAGCATGCCGTCTACACCCAGCACAACAACGTGATCGGCAACCTCAACCTGCTGTACGCCATCGCCGAGACCGACCGTGACATCCACCTGGTCAAGCTGGGCACGATGGGCGAGTACGGCACGCCGAACATCGACATCGAGGAAGGCTGGCTCGAGGTCGAGCACAAAGGCCGCAAGGACCGCGTGCTCTTCCCGAAGCGTCCCGGCTCCTTCTACCACCTGTCCAAGGTGCATGACAGCCACAACATCGAGTTCGCCTGCCGTATCTGGGGACTGCGCGCTACCGACCTCAATCAGGGGGTCGTTTACGGGCAGCAGACTCCACAGACCGCCGCGGATGACCGCCTGGCCACACGCTTCGACTACGACGCGGTCTTCGGCACGGTGCTGAACAGGTTCTGTATCCAGGCTGTCCTTGGACAGCCGCTGACGGTTTACGGCAAGGGCGGTCAGACCAGGGGGATCATCGACATCAGGGACACGGTACGGTGTGTCCAGCTCGCCTGCGAGAACCCGGCGGGACGCGGCGAATTCCGCGTCTTCAACCAGATCACTGAGTGGATGTCGGTCGCCGACATCGCGCACCTGCTGTCGGACACGCTGATCGAGTCGCTCCTCGAGATCACCAAGCGGTACGCGCACCGGGTGCGGCTGGAGGCGCTCCGCCCGACCGTCAACTGGCGCACCCCGCTGCCGCGAGCGGACTGAGGTTCGCTGACGCATCTGGCGGACCGGCCGCCCCGGGACTGCGGCCGGTGGTCCACCCCGCGTGTTAGTTGATCTCTAAACCCGCCAACGACGGTGCCGGAGTGAGCCCGCAGCCAGCTTGATCCCTTACGTCGGAGCCTTTTCAGCGCAGACAGCTGAAAAGGCTCCGACGTAGCGGATCATGGACGGCCCGGCTGGCATCAGGGTGGCAGTACACCTTGACGGCCATGCGGGAGCGGCCCCGGTGGCCCACCGCGGCCCCCTGGCGGGCTGATTCAGAACAGCCCGGATAACGCCTGCAATGTGACGTCGAGGGTCCTGTCATCTGCTGCGGCATGGGCTCTAACTGGTCAGGCCGAGCTGACGCAGCCGGTCACGGCCGACGAAGGTGAACATTTGCCGACCCGGTGCCAACGGCTCAGGCGGGCCCGTGAAGCGGTGCGCCCCCACCCCGAAGCCCAGGTCAGGCTCGGTAACGAACTGACGCTCGAAGCCGCGCTGCTCGAACCACCGGCAGATCTGTGGCACCAGGTCAGGCGGCCGTCGGTGGCGTGTCCACAGCACAGTGGCGCCGCACTGGCACAGACTCGGGCAGTACGCGATGGTCATCTTGACGTCCTGGTCAATGATGTTGCCAAACAGGCCACAGAGCAGCACGACATCCGCCGGCACCATACCCAGATACTGATCGGTGAGCGCGGCGTCGCCCGTCACCACCTCGATGCCACCGAGCCCAGCGGCCGCAGCGGCGCCCCGCGCGGCCGCCGCATTGCGGGGGTCAAGCTCGACGAGCCGTGCCCTAACCTCATGCCTGCGCGGGTGCGTTTCTAGTGCACCCAGCAGGTCACGGCCCTGTCCGGCGCAAAGACTCACCACGCGGACCGGCCCGGGGGCGCCGGAGTCGAGCGCAAACCGAATTTGCTCCTGGACTACGGCAAGCCGCCGGGCAAGATTGGACGCGGGAGCGTCGTACCCGTCGTGCCAGGTGTGCCAGTCCTTCCCTTGGCCAGTCACTCGCGTTGCGTCCCTCCGTTCGGATAACACCTACTGGCGGAGGTACCTATCCGAGCCCTGCGGTAATCCACAGAGTCAGTCCCAGGTGCGGGCGAGTAGCCAGTCGTCAGTCGCGGTGTCGTGACGCAATTCGTAGATGCCGCGCGGCGCGTCCCGGCCAGGCGACGCGCGCACCCGCCAGAACTGACGAGTCAGCGGCACATCTGGATCCGGGCTCTGCTCACGCCACCAATCGCGGCTGACGACTGAATGATCGAGTATCGCTAGCACGGTGTATAACCTACCCCGCCATACGAATCTGGTCGGCCTGCCGTCGTCATGCGTCCAGACCTCGATGGGATCGCCATATACCCTGTTCACGCGCCTGCCTGCACTTCCGTCCACATCCCGCGTCCGATTACCGGCCCGCTGGATCCGTAGGGCCTGCGGCCCTTCACCTCACTTCTCCGGAAGCCACCCGGGGGAAGGCAGGTAGCACTACATTCGAACATATACTCGATTGTTAGCCAGAGCAACAGCCACCGTCAGCTCCGCGATACGGCCGATCCGGCTGGATCTAACGCGGGGGTGTCAGCCGGGGTTGGTGAGCCTCGCCTGGCGGCGGCTCGCGGCCTCCGTCGCATGACCATGCCTGCGCGGATCACCGGCAGCGGTTGCGGCCAGCCACCCAAGCTGTCGCGTCGCGACTCGCTGACCTGCGACACTACCGATCATGCGCACGCTCATCGTCGACCACCCGTTGATCGCGCACAAGCTCACCACGTTGCGCGACGCGGCCACCGAAGCGCCGACCTTCCGCCGACTCGCCGACGAGCTCGTCACGCTGCTCGCCTATGAGGCGACGCGCGAAGTGCGCGTCCAGCCGGTGTCCGTGCGGACGCCGGTCGGCCCGGCTGACGGGGTCAAGCTGGCTCGCCCCGAGCCGCTTGTCGTTCCCGTGCTGCGAGCTGGTATCGGGATGCTGGATGGTATGGCGCGGCTGCTGCCAACCGCCGATGTGGGGTTCGTCGGGCTGGTCCGCGACGAGGAGTCGCTTGTCGCCTCCACCTATGCCGACCGGCTGCCGACCGACCTGACCGGCCGGGAGGCGTTCGTGCTTGACCCGATGCTGGCCACGGGGGGCACACTCGAAACGGTCATCGGGATGCTTGCCGGGCGCGGCGCGACGGCCGTGACGGCAATCTGCCTGATCGCAGCCCCGGAGGGCGTGGACAGGGTCGCCGCCGCCTTTCCCACCGACGAGCCGCTGCCCGTGCGGGTCGTCACGGCCGCGCTTGACAGCCATCTTGACGACCGCGGCTACATTGTGCCCGGGCTCGGCGACGCCGGTGATCGCCTGTTCGGCAAGATCTGAGTCGCGCAGCGGGCGGGGGGACCGGATGGCTCACCCCGTGACGGGCGGCTGGGCAGCGGGAGACTAGATGCCGATCGGGTGCCAGACCGTTTTGGTTTCGAGGAAGGCCAGCATCCGCCGCAAATCTGGCTCGCGGTCCGACGCCTCGGCCTGCGGGCCAGGGATGTACACGCGCTTGACGTTGCCGGCCGCGAGCCGTTCGAGTTCGGCCCGAGCGTCCGGCGCCGCCCCGGACAGGTCGATGGCGTTCACATCCATGTGCGCGGCAAGGACAGGCGCGAGCTCTGCAGTGCGGCCGGTCAGCACGTTGACCACTCCGGGCGGGACGTCCGACGTGGCGATCACCTCGGCCAGCGTGACCGCCGGCAGGGGCCGCGTCTCGCTCGCGATCACCACCGCCGTGTTGCCCGTGACGATGACCGGCGCGAGGACACTGACCAGCCCGAGCAGGCTGGATGTGCCGGGAGCGATGATCGCGACGACACCAGTCGGCTCCGGCACGCTGAAGTTGAAATAGGGTCCTGCCACCGGGTTCGCGGAGCCGGCCACGTGCGCGACCTTGTCCGACCAGCCCGCGTACCACACCCACCGGTCAACCGCCGCGTCCACCGTGCGCCGCGCCGCCGCCGCAGACGCGCCCTCACACGCCGCGACCTCGGCCACAAATTGTGCAGCTCGGCCTTCAAGCAGCTCGGCGACGCGGTAGAGCACCTGCCCGCGGTTGTAGGCGGTCGCCTCCTGCCAGCCACGCGCCGCGCCGCGGGCCGCGACTACGGCATCTCTGACGTCCTTGCGCGACGCTTGCGCCGCATTCGCGAGAGGGTCGCCGACCGGGCTGGAAACGGGGTAGGACCGCCCGGACTCGGACCGCGGGAACGCGCCGCCGATGAACAGCTTGTAGGTCTTGCGGACGTCCAGGCGGGTGCCCGCGGCTGACGTGCCGTCATCGGACATTTCAGACATGGAGGTAGGCCTCCAGGCCGTGTCGGCCGCCTTCGCGGCCGAAACCGGACTCACGGTAACCGCCAAACGGACTGGCGGGGTCGAACCTGTTGTACGTATTGGCCCACACCACACCCGCGCGCAGGCGCTGTGCCATCCACAGGATCCGGCTGCCCTTCTCGGTCCAGACTCCCGCGGACAGGCCGTACGGCGTGTTGTTCGCCTTGGTGACCGCCTCTTCCGGAGTGCGAAAGGTGAGCACTGACAGGACAGGACCGAAGATCTCGTCGCGGGCAATCCGGTGTGACTGGCTGACGCCGGTGAACACGGTCGGCGCGAACCAAAAGCCCCGCTCGGGCAGATCGCACGGCGGAGACCAGCGGCCAGCGCCCTCGGCCTCGCCTGAGGCAGACAGCTCCCGGATCCTGTCGAGTTGCTGCCGCGAGTTGATCGCGCCGACGTCGGTGTTCTTGTCGAGGGGGTCACCGAGCCGCAGCGTCGCCATCCGCCGCTTCAGCCGCTCCACGACCTGACCTGCCACCGACTCCTGCACGAGCAGCCGCGAGCCCGCACAGCACACATGACCCTGGTTGAAAAAGATGCCGTTCACGATGCCCTCGACGGCCTGGTCCGCGGCCGCGTCGTCGAAGACGATATTCGCGGCCTTCCCGCCGAGCTCCAAGGTGAGCTTCTTGCCAGTACCGGCGACCGCCTCCCTGATTTGTTTGCCCACCTCGGTGGAACCGGTGAACGCGACCTTGGCCACCGAAGGATGAGCGACAATCGCCGCGCCGGTTTCCCCGGCCCCTGTGACGATGTTCACCACACCCGGCGGCAGGTCAGCCTGTTGGCACACCTCAGCAAGCAACAGCGCGGACAGCGGCGTCGTTTCGGCCGGCTTGAGCACGCAGGTGTTGCCGGCCGCCAGTGCGGGTGCGAGCTTCCACGCGGCCATGAGCAGCGGGAAATTCCATGGGATGACCTGGCCAGCCACGCCAAGCGGGCGCGGCGCCGCGCCAAACCCCGCGTAGGAAAGCTTGTCGGCCCAGCCAGCGTGATAGAAGAAATGGGCGGCCGCCAGGGGTATGTCGACATCGCGGGATTCCCGGATCGGCTTGCCATTGTCCAGGCTCTCCAGCACCGCGAACTCGCGGGCTCGCTCCTGGAGAAGCCGCGCGATCCGGTAGATGTACTTGGCTCGTTCGCTGCCCGGCATCCGGCTCCACACCCGCTCGAAGGCGGTGCGGGCAGAGCTCACGGCTCGATCGACGTCCGCCGGACCGGCCAGGGCTACCTCGCTGAGCGATTCCTCCGACGCCGGATTGACCGTTGTGAAGACACGCCCATCCGCGGCGGGCTTGAACTCCCCGTCGATAAACAGGCCGTACCTGGGCGCGATCCGCACCACGTCGCGTGACTCCGGTGCCGGCGCGTACTCCCAGGCCGTATTGGACGAGGGTGTGGTGGCTGCGCTAATCCGCCGACCTCCTTTCGCCTTCCTCGTACCCATTGTGGCCCGTGCCCCCTGTGCCCGCGACCCGCCGGGCCGACGCACCAACCTCCCGCAGCCGCTGTGCCCTCACCGGCGCGGGCGGGCGCACCAGTCACCCGCACCCGCTGTGCCCCCCGACCCGGCGGGGCCGACGCACGTGCCGACGGCCTGCGGGTCACGACCTTCTCACCCAGGGTCGCGGCCGAGGAAGGCGATGAGCCGGTCGCTGGGGCCTGCGAGCGGAGACACGGCCACCGGGGCCGCGAACAGAGGCCGGCGCGATGAGCCCGTGACGGTCAGAGACGAGATCTCCAGCATCTCCGCCGCGAGCGTGGACGGGATTGGCCGACGTTGCCCACAGGCCCGCGAAATGTCCCAGCCGTGAACGGCAATCTCGATTGCGCCGGCTCCGGCCACGATGCTCGCCACCAGGGGCAGGCCGCCAATTGCGATGATGCGATCGCGCTCCGCAGCGGCCGTCCATGCGCCGAGGAGGCGGCGGGCGCGGCAGCGGAACGCAGTGACGAGGTCAGCAGGCAGATCGCCGCATGCGTTTGGCTGGTGCAGCTCAATACACCCGGACTCGACGGCCTCCTGCAGCGTGTCGAGGGAGTCGTTGATGTGGTTGAGCAGCGCCCGGAGATCCCACTCGGAACAGGGCGTTGGCCATGACAGAGTGTGCGGGGTGACCCTGTGGACGGTACCGAGGGTGTAGCTGAGCGCCCGCTCGAGCAGCGCCCCTCCCGCACTTGCCATCCGGACCCCGTCCGCGCCTGTCATGGCGTTGGCCGCCGCCGGCTACCCGGCCAGCTCGGCCGAGCCCCCTGAGTCATCGCTGCTCCCTCGTTCGACGGGCACCGCCACGCGGGCACCGATACGCGGGCACCGGAACCCACAGGCACCGGCACGCACGCAGCGCGGCACGGCCGCCGCTAATATGGCCGCTGCTAAATTCGGCCGCCGCTATATGTACAGACCGCGGAGCCAGCGAAAAGTCATCGCTGGCGGGGTCGCCAAAACAGCCGGCTCTAGTCGATGGTGAAGTGATCCGGCCCGGCGTAGACGCCAGTCAGCTGCTTGCTGCGCTGCATGAGCAGGTCGTTGAGCAGGCTTGACGCACCGATACGGAGCAGGTCCGGGGTCAGCCACTCAGGACCTGCGGTCTCGCGCGTGAGCACGAGGTAGCGGATGGCGTCCTTCGCCGTGCGCACCCCTCCAGCGATCTTGACTCCGACCCGCCGCCCGGTCGATTCGGCGAAGTCGCGCACCGCGGCCAGCATGACCAGTACCACGGGCGGCGTCGCCGCGGGCGAGACCTTGCCGGTCGACGTCTTGACGAAGTCAGCGCCCGCCAGCATCGCGAGCCAGGCGGCGCGCGAGACATTATCGAGAGTCGCAAGCTCCGCCGTCTCCAGGATTACCTTGAGGTGCGCCGAACCGCAGGCCTCTCGCACCGCCCGTACCTCCTCATACACCTGGCCGTAACGGCCAGCGAGGAAGGCACCCCTGTCGATGACCATGTCGATTTCGTCGGCGCCATCGCTTATGGCACTCGCGACATCGGCCAGCTTGACTGCGAGCGGTGCCCGGCCGGAAGGGAACGCGGTTGCCACCGAGGCGACCGCGACCGGGCTGCCCGCCAGTTCGGCGTGGGCGACGGCGACGAGGTCCGGGTACACGCACACCGCCGCGACCGCTGGCACCGCGGGATCCGTCGGATCGGGGCGCCGCGCCTTCGCGCACAGGGCACGGACCTTTCCCGGCGTGTCCGCACCTTCCAAGGTGGTGAGATCGACGACGCGCACCGCAAGGTCCAGGGCCCACAGCTTTGCTTCGCGCTTGATGGACCTGGTCGCGAGGGCTGCCGCGCGGGCCTGCGCCCCCACCTGGTCCACGCCAGGCAGTCCGTGCAAGACCTGCCGAAGGGCGGCATCCGACGCGGGGACGGTCCCCACCCCGGTGGGCAGGGTTACCCACGATCGATCCGCGACCGCCCGCGCTCGTGCCTCGATGTCCACGTCCTGACGCTACCTCGCCTGCGCGGCGGCGGCAGCATCCGCCGTGGCTTGCCCGCACCTGCGGCCAGCGTCACCGCGCGTAAGCCGTTCGGCCTAATTGTCCCTGACGGCTGCCGCGCGACGCGGGTCCTCGGCAGGTGGCTCAAGGGCTGATGCGTTCCATTACCAGCGGCGCGGGCTCGGGCGGCGTCGGGCCAAGCTCGATCGCGGCCGCAAGCGCGGCGCGCGCCGGGCCGAACCGGGCCGCCTCGTCGCCGCGCAACTCAAGCACGGGCTGGCCCGTTTCGAGTCGGTCCCCTGGTTTGGCCAGGCACACGACGCCTGCGGTGGCGCTGACCGGATCCTCCTTGCGGGCTCTGCCTGCGCCGAGCAACCAGGCGGCCGCGCCGACGGCGCGTGCGTCCAGCCGGCGCAGCCAGCCGGGCGACGGCGCGACGACCTCCTCGCTGTGCGCCGCCCGCGGCAGCGCCGCGTCCGGGTCGCCACCCTGGGCCGTGATCATCTCGCGGTAACGGTCACGTGCGCGGCCCTCGGCCAGTGCCCGCGCGGGATCGGCTCGATCGCCCTTGACACCGGCCAGCGCCAGCATCTCCCTGGCCAGCGCCAGCGTCACCTCAACGACGTCCGGGGGACCTCCGCCAGAAAGGACCGCGAGGGCTTCTGCGACCTCAACGGCATTGCCAACCGCGTGGCCGAGCGGGGTATCCATGCGCGTGAGCAGCGCCGAGGTCCGTACCCCGTGCTCGGCACCGAGCCGAACCATCGTCTCCGCCAGGCGTCGGGCGTCACCGAGGTTGCGCATGAACGCGCCGCTGCCCACCTTGACGTCCAGCACCAGCGCCGCCGTACCCTCCGCGATCTTCTTGGACATGATCGAGCTTGCGATGAGCGGAATCGACTCCACGGTGCCCGTGACATCGCGCAGTGCGTAAAGCCGCCGGTCGGCGGGCGCCAGCCCCGGGCCGGCCGCACAGATAACGCAGCCGACCTCGCGCAGCACCGCAAGCATCTCAGCGGGCGAAAGGGCAGCGCGCCAGCCAGGCACCGCCTCGAGCTTGTCCAGCGTGCCGCCGGTGTGGCCCAGGCCGCGGCCGGACAGCTGCGGCACGACGGCGCCACAGCTGGCCACAAGCGGCGCGAGCACCAGCGAGATCTTGTCACCGACGCCACCGGTCGAGTGCTTGTCAACGGTTGGGCCCGCCACACCGGCCAGGTCGAGCCGCTCCCCCGACTCGATCATGGCCGCCGTCCAGACACGAAGCTCATCTGGGTCAAGGCCGCGGAAGTAGATGGCCATGAGCAGGGCGGACATCTGCTCATCAGGCACGCCACCGTCCGTGTAGGAGGCGACGAGCCGGCGGATCTCCTGATCGCTGAGCCGCCCACCGTCGCGCTTGCCACGGATCAACCCGGCGACGTCGAACACGGGCGCGGTGCGCGGTTGACGGTCAGGCACGGTCAGCGTGCTCCGAGGGCAGATCCCCCGCACCGAATGCGGCGGGCAACAGGGTGCCAAGTGTGGCGGGCCCGGCCGCCATGTCGATGAGCAGCGCCTCGCCGCCCGCTTCCAACAGCAACTGGCGGCAGCGGCCGCACGGCAGCAGCAGCGAGCCGTTCGACGAGACCACGCTGACCGCGATGAGGGTTCCGCCACCTCCCGCGTGCAGGGCCGACACCAACCCGCATTCGGCGCACAGCGTCAGCCCGTAGGACGCGTTTTCTACGTTGCAGCCGACGACCACCCGGCCGTCTACCGCCTCACCTGCGGCGCCGACCCGCAACCCGGAATACGGCGCATGGGCCCGGCCGGCCGCGTCGCGGGCGGCAGCCCGCAGGCGGGGCCAATCGATCACGGCGCTATCTTCCGGGCTGTCCACCGGGCTCCTTTCGCGCTTTCCGTCCGGCCGCTGAGCGTAGCCGGCGTTTCGATTTGGCAACGGCCTGGTTCGGACTGCGTTGACATGCTTCCCCGGACCGTAGCGCGCGGTCTAACCTGCGGGCATCGCGGGGCGGGAGGATTCGGGCTTCCGTCCAGTAAGGGACGGCATATTCCCGAACCGGCTGGGGGGCTCGGCGGAGCACATGATCCAGTGCGTGGCCACTGGCTGCCCCAGAAATGAGGAGGAAACCGTGAGAGGGACCATTCGAACCGCTGGGGTGCTTGCTGCGGTTGCACTACTGGCCGCTGGATGCGCAAGCGCCAAAAAGCCCGCCTCGTCGAGCAGCCCTTCCGGCGGTGCGTCGGCGGCGTCCTTTTCGGCGTGCATGGTTACTGACACTGGCGGCATCGACGACCGGTCGTTCAACGCGTCGTCATGGGCAGGCGTGCAGCAGGCCAAGAGCAGCGGCGTCAAGGGCAGCTACCTGCAGTCGACCTCGGAGAGCGACTACGTTCCCAACATCAACCAGTTCGTCAGCCAAAAGTGCGGCATCATCGTGACCGTCGGCTTTCTGATGGGCGACGCGACGAAGACCGCGGCCGCGGCCAATGCGAGCCAGAAGTTCGCGATCGTCGACTACAACTACGCACCAGCGCTGAACAACGTGGACGCGTTGCTTTTCAACACCGTGCAGGACGCGTTCCTCGGCGGGTACCTCGCGGCCGGGATGTCCAAGTCACACAAGGTCGCCACGTTCGGCGGCCAGAAGCTGCCGACCGTGACGATCTACATGGACGGCTTCTACGACGGCGTTCAGTACTACAACTCCAAGCACAACGCCCACGTGCAGGTGCTTGGCTGGAACGAGAAGACACAGCACGGCAGCTTCACCGGCGACTTCACCGACCAGACCAAGGGCCAGCAGCTCACGAGCACGTTCATCAACGAGGGCGCCGACATAATCTTCCCCGTCGCGGGCAACGTTGGCCTTGGTGCTGCGAAGGCCGTGCAACAGGCGGATCAGTCGGGCCAGAACGTGAACATGGAGTGGGTGGACACCGACGGCTGCATCAGCGCGCCGCAGTACTGCAAGTACTTCATCACCAGCGTGCAGAAGGGCATCCAGACAGCCGTTAAGACAGCTATTCTCGCGGCGGCCCACGGGACGTTCAAGGGCGGAAACTACGTCGGTACCTTGGCGAACGGTGGCGTCGCCCTCGCCCCGTACCACCAATTCGCCAGCAAGGTCCCGTCTGCTCTGCAGAGCGAGCTGGCCCAGATAAAGACCGGTATCGAGAATGGCTCGATCAAGACGCCGACGAAGAGCCCCGTGTAACCATTGAGCCGACGGTCCGTGGCCCGGCTGGGTTCCGCCCGGCCGGGCCATGCTGGCAAGACCCATCGGGGTACGAGCCTGTGCGGCTGTGAGGGAGGCGGCTGGTGAAGCTCGAGCTGAGGGGCATCACGAAACGCTTCGGCAGTCTCGTCGCCAATGACCACATCGACCTGACCGTCGAGCCTGGCCAGATCCACGCTCTGCTCGGCGAAAACGGCGCCGGCAAGACAACGCTGATGAACGTCCTCTACGGGCTGACCCAGGCCGACGAGGGTGAGATCCACATCGACGGCAAGCGGGTGGCGCTGCGTTCGCCGAAGGAGGCGATCAACGCTGGGATTGGCATGGTGCACCAGCACTTCATGCTCGTTCCCGTGTTCACTGTCGCCGAGAACGTCACGCTCGGCGTCGAGCAGACTCGGTGGCTGGGCCTGCTCGACCGCCGGAGGACCCGCCGTCAAGTGCTCGAGCTTTCGCACCGCTACGGCCTGGACGTCGATCCAGACGCGTACATCGAGAACCTGCCGGTAGGTATTCAGCAGCGCGTGGAGATCGTCAAGGCCTTGCTCCGCGAGGCGAATGTGCTCATCCTCGACGAGCCAACGTCGGTGCTGATCCCCAGTGAGACCGAGGATCTGTTCCGCGTCATGCGGGAGCTGCGCGCGGGCGGCAGATCCATCGTCTTCATCTCCCACAAGCTCAAAGAGGTTCAGTCGATCGCCGACACGATCACGATCATCCGTCGCGGCAAGGTCGTCGGGCAGCGCCGGCCGACCGCAACCGACGCCGAGCTCGCGTCGCTCATGGTGGGGCGATCGGTGGAACTGCAGGTTCGCAAGACACCCGCCCGGCCCGGGGCGGTCGCGCTTGATGTCAGCGGCCTCACTGTCTATGACGACCGCGGACAGGTCGCGGTCGACAACCTGTCGTTCCAGGTCCGGACGGGTGAGATCCTTGGCGTGGCGGGGGTGCAGGGGAACGGGCAGACAGAGCTTTGTGAAGCGCTCATGGGGCTGCGGCCAGCGGCCGGGACCGTCCGGCTGAACGGCAAGGATCTCAGCCACGCATCCGCACGGGACCGGCTGCGCACAGGTATCGGCTACATTCCGGAGGACCGCCAGGAGGATGGACTGGTTTCCGGCTTCTCTGTGGCCGAGAACCTCGTTCTCGATGTATACGACCGTCCTCCGTACGCCTCGGGCATCGCTCTCAACCTGGATGCCGTCCGCGACGCCGCTCGGCGCCGGGTCAGCGAGTTCGACGTTCGCGCGACCTCGATCTCGACCCCCGTTGGCACCCTGTCAGGCGGCAACCAGCAGAAGGTCATCGCCGCCCGCGAGATCGGCCGGGATCTGACTCTTCTTATCGCCAGCCAGCCGACCCGTGGACTCGACGTGGGATCCATCGAGTTCGTGCACCGCCGCCTCGTGGAGCAGCGCGACCACGGCATTGCCGTGCTGATGGTCTCCTCGGAGCTTGAGGAGATATATGCCCTGGCGGATCGCATCGCCGTCATGTACGAGGGACGGATAACCGCGTTCCGGCCACCGACCGTGGCGCGGGAGGAACTCGGGCTGCTCATGTGCGGCGTGACGACCGCAGGGAGCCGGGATGAGTGAGTCAACGCCGACCGTGGCCGCCCCCGGCGAGAACACCGAGCCGGGCCGGCCGTCCTTCGGCCGCGCGATCATCGACGCGATCCTGGAGGGCAACACCGCTGTCGTCACGATGCTCGCCATCGTGGTCGCCATCGTGATCGGTGGCCTGCTCATCGCGTTCACGGATCCGGACGTGCTAAGCGCCTGGAATTCGTTCTTCGCCGCTCCCGGCAACGCGATCGCGCAGGCCTGGGACGCCGCCTCCGGGGCGTACCTGGCGATGTTCAACGGCGCGATCTTCAACACGCATACCGTTGCCGCGGCCTTCCATGGTGGCTCGGCCAGCGCGATCTTCTCGCCGCTGTCGGAGACCGCGGTCAACGCGACGCCACTCATCGCCACCGGGCTGTCGGTCGCCGTCGCGTTCCGCGCCGGGCTGTTCAACATCGGGGCCACTGGCCAGTTCATCGGCGGCGCCCTGGTCGCGACGTGGCTCGGCTTCGGGGTCAGCCTTCCGCCGTTCGTGCACGTTGTAGTCGCGGTGGTGGGTGGGTTCGTGGGCGGTGCCGCCCTCGGCTGGATCGTTGGGGCGCTGAAGGCGTGGACCGGGGCCCACGAAGTCATCGTTACGATCATGTTGAACTATGTGATGATCTTCTTCCTCTCGTGGGTCCTCGGCACGAAGGCGATGCAGCGGCCGGGGCGCACGGACCTGGTCAGCCCCGTGCTCCCCGACAGTGCGCGGCTGCCCCACATCGCGGGCAGTGGCCTGCGGATCAACGTGGCCTTCCTCATCGCCCTCGCGGCAGCGGTCGCGGTCTGGTGGCTGCTTACCCGGAGCACGGTCGGCTTCGAGCTGCGCACGGTTGGCGCAAACCCGAACGCCGCCCGCAGCGCCGGGATGAACGTCGGACACACCTGGATGCTGGTCATGTTCATCGCCGGCGGCCTGGCTGGGCTCGCCGCGTCCGCGATCGTTCAGGGCACCGACCACGCGCTCACCTTCCAGAGCTACGGCACATACGGATTCGATGGCATCACCGTGGCGCTGCTCGGCCGCGCTCGCCCGCTCGGGACGGTGCTCGCGGCGCTGCTGTTTGGCGCCCTGCACGCCGGAGGTATTCAGATGCAGGCAGTCACCCAGACGCCCGTGGATATCGTCACGGTTATTCAATCCCTGATCGTGCTGTTCGTTGCTGCGCCACCGCTCATCAGGGCGATGTTCCGGCTGCGCGCGGCGCGCGCGGGTGGCATCGGCCAGACCGTGGCTAAGGGGTGGGGCGCATGACAACCCTGGCCGGCGCGGTCGCCGCCCCGCTCGCCGCGCCGCGCCGACGGTTCCTCTCGGCGGCCGCGCTCATCATGTTCGGGCTCGCCGATATCCTCGTCTTCGGGCTGTTCGCGCCGGAAGGCGACGCGAGCTTTGTGCTCTCCCTGCCTAACGCGGCGGTGCACGTGCCGACCGTGCAAATCGCGGCCGCGCCTGCCGCATACGTCCTCGGAGCGGCGTCGATCGCGATCGGGATTCTGCGGGCCTTGGTCGACCTCGGCACGCGGGCCAAGCGCTGGAGCATTGCGCTTGTTCTGGTGTTCTTTGTGCTGGCCCTGCTCTGCTGGGCGGACGCCGGGAAGATCCCGCTGAGCCTGGTGAACCTGCTGCAGAGCACTGTGGCCCGGTCGATACCGCTCGTGCTCGGCGCGCTAGCGGGCTGCCTGTGCGAGCGATCCGGTGTCATCAACATCGCGATCGAGGGCCAGCTGCTGCTGGGCGCGTTCGGCGCGGCCATGATCGCCAGCGTCACCGGTGTGCTGTGGTTCGGCCTGATCGCCGGTTCAGTAGCGGGCGGCCTGATCGCCCTCATGCTGGCCGTGTTCGCGATCACCTACTTTGTCGATCAGATCGTCCTCGGTGTCGTGCTGAACGTGTTCGCCGCCGGGCTCACCGGATACCTCTATGACCGTGCCCTGGTGCCTTACCAGAACACGCTGAACGCACCGTCTACCTTCTCCGCCGTGAAGGTCCCGCTGCTCGGCGACATTCCGATCATTGGCCCGATCTTCTTCGACTCATCGATCTTCCTCTACATCACCTACGCCATACTGATCCTCGTGCAGGTCGGCTTGTTCCAGACTCGCTGGGGACTGCGCGTGCGGGCGGTGGGCGAGCACCCGACGGCCGCTGACACCGTCGGCATCCGGGTCCTGGCGACCCGGTACCGCAATGTCATCCTCGGCGGCCTCGTCGCGGGCATCGGCGGTGCCTACCTCACGATCGGTGTCGTCGGCGCGTTTGGAAAGGGCATTTCATCCGGCAAGGGCTACATCGCGCTCGCTGCGATGATCTTCGGCCGCTGGACGCCGTTCGGCGCGGTCGGCGCGGCACTGATCTTTGGCTTCGCGGACGCGCTGCAGGGCATCCTTTCCACACTGAACGTCCCAGTGTCTTCCGAGATCTTGCTCATGGCGCCATACGTCGCAACGATCGTCGCCGTCGCGGGCCTGGTCGGCCGCGTCCGTGCGCCCGCCGCAGACGGGAAGCCTTACGTAAAATCGTGACAAACGCCGATGTGGTCCCGGTCGGCCTGCGTGCCCGGGTGGAGGCATGGATCGCGGACGACCCGGATGCGCAGGACAGGGCCGAACTTACCGACCTCCTTCGCCGCAGCGCCGCGGGCGCCAGCACGGCCGACGCGAGCACGGCCGAGCCCGGTGCCGCAGGTCCAGGTGCATCGGCCCCCGGCGCCGCGGGTCCCGGCGCAGCGGGCGCCGACGCGGCGGGTTCCGGTGCGGCGGCCCCCGGCGCAGCGGGTCCCGGCGCAGCGGGCGCCGACGCGGCCCTCGCCGAGCTTGCCGACCGCTTCGCCGCCCGCCTGGCGTTCGGGACCGCGGGGCTGCGCGGCGCTGTAGCCGCCGGGCCGAACCGAATGAACCGCGCCGTCGTGCGCTCGGCTACGGCCGCGGTGGCACGGTGGCTTCGCGAGCATCGGCCGGGTGCCGCCGAGGCTGGGGTGGTCATCGGGTGCGACGCCCGGCATCGTTCGGAAGACTTCGCCAGCGAAGCCGCCGGCGTGCTCGCCGGAGCCGGGTTCCGCGTCCACCTCCTGACGCCACGGCGGCCGACGCCGCTGCTCGCATTCGCTGTGCGATGGCTGGGTGCGGCCGCCGGAATCATGATCACCGCTAGCCACAACCCGCCGGCCGACAACGGGTACAAGCTCTACCTGGGTGACGGCGCCCAGATCATCCCGCCCGCGGACAGCGAGATCGAGGCCGCGATCCAGACGCTCGGGCCGCTTGCGGAGGTTGCGCTCGGGTCCCTGGACGGGCCACTCGTCACCCGCCATGGGGACGACGTGACCGACGCCTACCTGCGCGCGGTCTGCGCGCTCTCGCCAGCAACGATGCCGGGCGGGATCCCAGCACCAGAGCCGCTGAGGGTCGTGTATACCCCGCTGCACGGTGTGGCAGCGGGCCTGGCTATGGCGGCGATGCGCCGGGCGGGATACCCGGCGCCGCACGTCGTTGCCGTGCAGGCGCAGCCCGACCCGGACTTTCCGACCGTCGCGTTTCCCAATCCGGAACAGCCCGGCGCACTCGACCTCGCGGTCGCCGAGGCCCGCCGAATCGACGCGGACCTGGTCCTCGCCAATGACCCGGACGGCGACAGGCTCGCGGTGGCCGTCCCCGACCAGGCCGCGGGCGGCGGTTGGCGAACCCTAACCGGTGACCAGCTGGGCGCGCTGCTTGGCGCTTACGTACTCGACCGCACGGCTGCTGAACCCAAGCGTGGTACGCGGCTGGTCGTCGCCACGATCGTCTCCTCGACCCTGCTGTCGAAGATCGCCGCCCGTGCAGGCGCCCGGTACGCGCAGACGCTCACCGGCTTCAAGTGGATCGTCCGTGCTGGGGAGCGCGCGCCCGGCAGCCGTTTTGTCTTCGGTTACGAAGAGGCGCTCGGCTACGTGGTCGGCGACGTGGTTCGCGACAAGGACGGCATAGGCGCCGCTCTGGCCACGCTGAGCTTGGCGACATCGGCCCGGTCAGCAGGTGCGTCCCTGGTCGACACCTACGACGCACTCGAGGTGGCACATGGCGTCCACCTGACCGCTCAGGTCACACTCGAAACGGCGGCGACGGCCGACATAATGGTGCGGCTGCGCGCGGCCCCGCCGGACACGCTGGCCGGTACGCCAGTGGTGGCGGCCAGTGACCTGTCGGCGGGCAGTGGCGAGCTGCCACCCGCCGACGTACTCATCTACGGGCTCCCCGGCGCGAGGGTGGTCATCCGGCCCAGTGGAACCGAACCCAAGCTCAAGGCCTACCTCGAAGTCGTGCAGCCAGTCGCAGGGGGCGATCTCGCCGCCACGCGTGCCCTCGCCCGCGAGCGCCTCGGCCCCTTGCGCCAGGCCGTCCGCGACCTGCTCACCAGCTATGCGCAGAGAGCCAGGGGTTATCCGCGCCTAGGCGACTAGCCGCCGGCCCGCAGCGCCGCTCTACGCCTACGGCACGGCACGAGCGACCCGCAGCGGCACTCTACGGGTCGCATAGGACCCGCAGAGGCACTCTACGGGTCGTACTGTCGCCGCAGCGCCGCTCTACGCCTACGGCACGGCACGAGCGACCCGCAGCGGCACTCTACGGGTCGCATAGGACCCGCAGAGGCCCTCTACGGGTCAGCCGTCCTCGAGATCGCCCTCGAGATCGAGGTACGCCTGGCGGAGTTGGTCAAGGGTCTTGGCGTCCGGCTCGGCCCAAAGTCCCCGCTGAGCCGCCTCGAGCAGCCGTTCGGCGATCCCGCGGAGCGCCCACGGATTCGACTTTTGCAGGAACTGCCGCGTTTGCGGGTCGAAAACATACGCCGCAGCCAGCTGCTCGTACATCCAATCCGCGACGACTCCCGCGGTTGCGTCATAGCCAAACAGGTAGTCCACCGTGGCAGCCAGCTCGAACGCACCCTTGTAGCCGTGCCGGCGCATCGCGGCGATCCAGCGCGGGTTCACCACGCGGGCGCGAAACACCCGGTGCGTCTCCTCCGCCAGCGTCCGTGTCTTCACCGCGTCTGGCATCACAGAGTCTCCGACGTAGGCGGCGGGATTGCGCCCGGAGAGCACCCGGACCATAGCGACCATCCCACCGTGGTACTGGAAGTAGTCGTCGGAGTCGACGATGTCGTGTTCACGGTTGTCTTGGTTCTTGGCCGCCACCGCGATACGGCGGAAGGCCGATTCCATGTCGGGGCGCGCAGCCCGGCCGTCGAGGCCCTGGCCGTAGGCGTAACCGCCCCAGACCGCGTACACCTCGGCCAGGTCGGCATCATCGCGCCAGTTCCCAGCGTCGATCAGCGGGAGCAGTCCGGCGCCATACGCGCCAGGCTTGGAACCGAAGATCCGCGCCGTTGCCCGGCGCCAGTCTCCGTGTCCGGCCACGTCCGCCTGGGCGTGAGCGCGGAGGAAGTTTTGCGCCGCTGGCTCGTCAAGGCCGGCGACGGCGATGATCGCATCGTCCATGAGCGCGATGACGTGCGGGAGCGCGTCGCGGAAGAAGCCGGAAATACGGAGGGTCACGTCTATTCGCGGACGGCCGAGTTCTGCCAGCGGCACGATCTCGAAGCCGGTGACGCGGCGGGACGCTTCGTCCCACACCGGACGGCAGCCGATGAGCGCGAGCACCTCAGCGATGTCGTCGCCTTGGGTCCGCATGGCCGACGTGCCCCAGATTGTGAGGCCGACACAGCGGGGGTAGTCGCCATCGTCGGCCAGGTGGCGGGCGAGCAGGGATTCGGCCAGCGCGACGCCCGTGTCCCACGCGCCGTGCGACGGGATCGCTTTGGGATCGACCGAGTAGAAGTTCCGGCCGGTGGGCAGCACGTTGACCAGGCCGCGGGTGGGTGAGCCTGACGGCCCTGACGGTATGTAGCCACCGTCGAGCGCCCGGAGCACAGCGTCGATCTCGCCTGTGGTCGCGGCGAGCCGCGGCACCACCTCCGCCGCCGCGAACTCCAGAACGCTCGTGACCTCCTCGCGCAAGATCCCTGATCTCGGAGATTTTTCAGCGCTATTTACTGAAAAGTCTCCACCGTAAAGGATCAACGAACCAGCAGTGGCGCGGTCCGTGACGGATGAGGTCGAAGTTGCTGGTGAGGCGTCCGCTGGGGGGTCTCGTCGGGCCGGGGTGTCGGATGAGACGTCCGATGGCGCGTCTGGTCGGGCGGGGGTGCCTGGAGGAATGGAAGTGGCCGATAGCGCCAGTGTTGCCCGTGATGTGGAAGTGGTCAATGGTGCTGATGCGATCAATGATGCTGCAGTGGCGGACGAGGCATCCGCTGGGCCCACGGGCCGGGCCGCGGTGGCGGACGAGGCATCCGCTGGGCCCACGGGCCGGGCCGGGGAGCCGGATGAGGTGTCTGGTCGAGCCGAGGTTGTGGTGGGGTCGGATGGAGTGACACCCTCGGTGCCCGGCCCGAGCACCGCCGCACACACGGATCCGACCTGGGACGGGTCCCAGCCCGCCGCGTCCATCCCCTCAAGCAACTGGCGCACCACAACCTCGGCCCGGTCGCGCTCGGCACGGGACGCGGATCCCTCATCCACACCGAGCGCCGTACGCAGCCCGGGCAGCCCACGCAACCCACGCTGCCCACGCTGCCCTGAGTGCCCACGCTGCCCTGAGTGCCCACGCTGCCCGGAGTGCCCACGCTCGCCACCATTCCCGGGCAGCCCACCGGCACTCCCGCCCCACAGCTGCGCCGACCGCAGGATCACCCCCACCAGGTTGACCAGCGCCTCCCCCGTTGGCGCCGAGCCAAGCACGTGCAGCCCGTCGCGGATCGCGGCGTCCTTCACTTCACACAGGTATCCATCGACGTGCAGCACGAAGTTGTCGAACTCCGCCTCGCCTGGCTGGTCGGCGACGTGCAGGTCATGGTGCAGTTCGGCCGCGCGGACGAGGGTCCAGATCTGCGCGCGCACCGCCGGCAGCTTGGTCGGATCCAGCGCCTGAACGGTCGCGTACTCGTCAAGCAACTGCTCCAGCTTGGCGAGATCGCCGTAGCTGTCCGCACGCGCCATCGGCGGCACCAGGTGGTCGACAATTACCGCGTGCCCGCGGCGTTTGGCCTGCGTGCCCTCGCCGGGATCGTTGACGATGAACGGGTACACCAGCGGCATCTCGCCCAGCACGACGTCGGGCGCACACTCCGCGGACAACCCCAGCCCCTTACCTGGCAGCCACTCCAGTGTGCCGTGCTTGCCCAGGTGCACGATCGCGTCCGCGCGGAAGACCTCATCAATGAAGCGGTACGCGGCCAGATAGTGGTGCGAGGGCGGGAGGTCTGGGTCGTGGTAGATGGCCACCGGGTTCTCGCCGAAACCCCGCGGCGGCTGGATCATCAGTACCACGTTGCCGAACCGCAGCGCGGCGAGCATGACGTCGTTGCCGTCCACGTACAGCTCGCCGGGCGGATCGCCCCAGTGGGACCGGATCCGCTCGCGCAAGCCGTTCGGGATCTGGTCGAACCAACGGCCATACAACTCGAGCGGGACCTTGACCGGTGCCGAGCGCAACTGCTCGTCGGTGAGCCACTCGGTGTCGTACCCGCCGGCGGCGATCAGGGCGTGAATGAGGCTGTCCCCATCGCGCGGAAACCCGGGTCCTGCGTCGTAGCCCGCCCGCCGCAACGCTTCAAGGAGCCGAACGGCTGACGCCGGGGTATCCAGCCCGACCGCGTTCCCCACGCGCGCATGCTTGGTCGGGTACGAGGAGAGCATGATCACGATGCGTTTTTCGGCGTTTGGGCAGCCGCGCAACCGCGCGTGCCGCACGGCGATACCCGCCAGGCGCCGCGCCCGATCGGGATCCGCCCGGTAGACCGGAATCCCGTCCGGACCCTCTTCCTTGAACGAAAACGGCACGGCGATCAGGCGCCCGTCAAATTCAGGGATCGCCACCTGCATGGCCGCGTCCATCGGGGTGAGAGCGGCCGACGACGCTTCCCATTCGGCGCGTGGACTGGTGAGGCACAGGCCCTGGATAACCGGGACGCCGAGGGTGGCGAGCGCGCCCGCGTCCCAGGATCCGTCCCCTTGCTCGGCGCTGTCGCCCGCACCGCCGACCGCTCCGCCGGCCGCCAGCACTGTTGTGATCACAGCGTCGGCCGACCGGAGCAGGTCGATCAGTCCGGGTTCCGGCGCACGCAACGAGCCACAGAAAACCGGGAGCGGCGTCGCGCCACGCTCCGTGAGGGCATCGCAGAGCGTGTCCACGAACTCAGTGTTGCCGGACAGCTCGTGGGCACGGTAGAAGACGACCGCCACGACCGGCCGCCCCTTGTTCCCCAGGTCGGCGTGCATGCCATAAAGGGGCATGCGGCGCGGCGCGGCGAACCCCTCGCCGGTGACCAGCACCGTGTCGGACAGGAAGGCGGCGAGCTCACGGAGGTTGTCCGGGCCACCCTCGCGCAGGTAGGAGAGCGCCTCAGCCGCGACGCCCGCCGGAATCGTGGAAAGGGCCATCAGCTCGGCGTCAGGCGTTGGCTCTCCCCCGAGCGCGACCAGCGGCAGTCCGGAGCGCCGCAGAGCCGCGATCCCGTCCGGCCAGGTTTTGCGACCGCCGAGCAGCCGAACCACGACCAGGTCGGCGCCGGCGGTCAGCGGGTCGAGATCGCCCATGGTGATGCGTGCCGGATTGGCGGTGCGGTAACCGGCATCGGCATTGCGCGCCGCCAGAAGCTCGGTGTCGGCGGTAGACAGCAGCAGGATCGTGGCCACTCCCCGATCCTGCCATCTCTCAGACTGGCATCTCTCGGTCGGTTCCAAGGCGTAAGCTCTGACGCCGTGGCATTGAAACAGACGGTAAACGGACTGCTAAATGAAGCTCTGCGGCGCGGTACCGGCTTCGAGCTGGCCCGTCCCGCAGGCCACCGGTCATGGCGACTGCCTCCCCCGCGGCACGGGCGGCTGCTCGTGGCGCCGGTGTTCATCTTTTCCGCGGCCCGGTCGGGGTCCACGCTGGTGCGGGTCATCCTGGGCAGTCACTCGGAACTGTACGCGCCGCCCGAGCTGCCGTTGATGCACATGACGGTTCGGGCGGACACGCAGTGGATCCAGACGTCGATGACAGCGCTCAAGCTGACCAAGGACGACCTCGAGCACATGCTGTGGGACCACGTGCTCGCCGACGCGCTGGCACGCAGCGGAAAACCCACCGTGGTCGTCAAGACCCCCAGCAACGTGCTGATTTGGCGGCGCATCGCCGCCTGCTGGCCGGACGCCAGGTTCATCTTCCTGCTGCGCCATCCTGCCGCTGCGGTCGCTTCATTGCGCGCGTCCTGGGATCCGGCGTGGCACCCCGGCGAGTCCGGCAGCATGGCCGAAGCGGTCAGCAAAGGCGTGCAGTACATGACCAAGGTCGAAGAGGCGCGCCGCGCACTGCCCGGCCTCACCGTCCGCTATGAGGACCTCACCACCGAGCCAGAGCGGGTAAGCCGCCGGATGTGCGACCTGCTCGGCGTGCCGTTCGAGCCCACCATGCTCGACTACGGAACGTTCGCCCAGAACCATTTCGCCCCTGGCCTCGGCGACGCCTCCCCCAAGATCCGCTCGGGGCGCATCCAAGAGCCGGTCCCGCCGCCGCGTCCCGCCGACATCCCGGCCGCGCTGAAGGACATCTGCGCCACCTGGGGCTACCTGGAGCCCGCGGACGAGCCCGCTACGGCACCGTCAGGGCCGCCCTGACGAGCAGCCCTGATGAGCGGCCCTGACTAGCAGCCTTGACTAGCAGCCCTGACGGGCAACGACGTCGCCGCCTGGGCCAACGACAGGCAGCCCGTCCGGTGGGCCAGCCTCGATCAGCCGACAGACGGCGGCGGTGTCCAGGTGCTCTCCCACCAGGTCGCCAAACGCGTCCAGCCGCGCCTCGCGAACCGCCGCGAACACCGTGTCATCCACCGGCGCGAAATCCCGGCCCGCCTGCGCGGCCACCTCAGCCAGGAAGATCCGGCGGAATTTGTCGTTCTCAAGCAGCCCGTGCCAGCTCGTGCCCCAGACGCAGCCGACGCGGCAGCCGCCGACGAACTGCCCCGCGCGATCATCGTGCACCGTGGCCATGCCGTGATAAATCTCGTAGCCGGTCACCAGGGCTCCGCCCACCATCACCCGGGGGGTACACAGCCTCTTCTCCGGTGCGAACTCCACTCGAACAGGCAGCAGCCCCAGCCCGGCCACCATCCCCGCCCGTGACTCGACTTCATCGCGGATTTCGCCGGCCAGCATCTGGTAACCACCACAGATGCCGAGCACCGGCTGTCCACAGCGCGCTCGCTGCGCGATCACATCGGCGAGCCCACGGTCGCGAAGCCACCGGAGGTCAGCGACGGTCGCGCGGGATCCGGGCAGCACGACGAGGTCGGCGTCGGCCAGCTCGGCAGGTCGGTCGGCGAACCTGACGAGCACTCCCGGTTCGCTGGCCAGCGCATCGACGTCGGTGAAGTTGCTGATTCGCGGCAGCCTGACGACCGTAACCCGCAGCACGTCGCCCGCATGCGGCATGGCGGTGGCAGCGGGATGGAGCTGCGCACGGCCCGCACCGCCGAGGGCCAGCGAGTCCTCTGCGTCAAGCTCGAGGCCTTCGCGCCACGGAATTATCCCGAACGGCTGCCGCGCGGTGAGCGCCGACAGCATCCGTACTCCGGGCTCGAGCAACTCCACCGCCCCGCGGAACTTGTTGATCACGAAACCGGCCACGAGCGCTTGGTCGGCCGGTTGAAGCAGCGCCAGCGTCCCGTACAGGGCGGCGAAAACCCCGCCGCGGTCGATGTCCCCGACAACGATCACGGGGAGCCGGGCGGCCCGTGCCAGTCCCATGTTCGCGATGTCGGTATCCCGCAGATTGATCTCGGCCGGGCTGCCCGCGCCTTCGCATACCACTACGTCAAACTCGCGCCGCAACTGGCTGAGGCTGTCCAGGGCGACATCGCGCAGCGCCGCAGCGTGGTGGCGGTACTCTACGGCGTCCACCTCTGCGACAGCCCTGCCGAGCAGCACGATCTGGCTGCGCCTGTCGCTGCCCGGCTTGAGCAGCACGGGGTTCATCCGGGCATCAGGCTCGATCCCGGCGGCGGCGGCCTGCATGATCTGGGCGCGGCCGATCTCCGCACCGTCGCGGGTGACGGCGGAGTTCAGCGACATGTTCTGCGCCTTGAACGGCGCGACCCGCACGCCCTGCCTTCGCAGCCACCGGCACAGGCCCGCGGTGAGGACGCTCTTGCCCGCGTCAGAGGTCGTGCCCGCGACCAGCAGCGCCCCGTTCACCCCTGCTCCTCCCGTCCCCGCGCCGGCCGACGCCAGTCGCTCGCTGCCGCGAGAATCGCGGAAACGGCAACGGCCGCCCAGGTGACGGCGCGTGACAGCCGAACCGCGCGGCGGATGTCGGCCGGCGCAGCCGGACGGCCATTGCCGAGTTGCGGCCGGTCCTCGATCACACCGCCGTAGACGTTGGTGCCGCCCAGCCGGACGCCGAGCGCGCCCGCGAAAGCGGCTTCGCAGCGCCCGGCGTTAGGGCTCGGGTGCCGGGCGCCGAAGGCGCGCGCGGTGCGCAGCGCCGCGCCGGGCCGACCGCCCACAGCCGGTGCACACGCCGCGGCGAGCAGGCTGGTCAACCGTGCGGGCACAGCGTTGGCGACGTCGTCGAGCCGCGCAGCGGCCCAGCCAAAATCGAGGTACCGCGGGCAGCGGTGGCCGACCATGGCATCCAGTGTGTTCACAACCCGGTAGCCGGCAAGCCCGGTCACGCCCATGGCAGCGCCCCACAGCAGCGGCGCGACAACGGCGTCGCAGGTGTTTTCCGCCACGGATTCGACCGCCGCCCTGGCGAGGCCGACCGGGCCAAGGCGGGCCGGGTCGCGGCCGCACAAGGCGGGCAGCCGGGCCTGGGCGGCGGCCACATCTCCAGACTCGAGCGCCAACGCGAGCCGTTCGGCTTCGTGGGCGAGAGACCCCGCGCCGGTCACGGCCCAGCCGACGGCGGCGGTGACGGCGAGGCGGAGTACCGGGCGCCCCCGGGTGAGGTAGTCCGCGGCCGCTGCAGGCGCTGCCGCGCCGAGCAGGCACGCAGCGGCGTGTACCGCACCGCGAGTCCTTGTGGCCGCGTACGTGCGGGCCTCGAGCGCGGTCGCAGCACGGCCGAACGCGGCGACAGGGTGGCCGCGCGGCGGGTCGGTGAAGATCGCATCAAGCAGGGTTCCCGCGACGAGACCTCCAGCCACCGGCCATCGTGCCGCACCCAGCCGGCGGTCGCGTCTTTGCCGGGGGGCCGCCGCGCGCTGCCACGGCTCGTGGACCGTCACGGATCCCGACCTTAGGGCAATTTCGGGCCCGGTGACGCCCTGCCCTTGCCCACGATGGCCCGCAGGGTTGCCGGTAGCGTGCAAAATGAGGCAGGAGCGCCTGTAGCTCAGCTGGACAGAGCAGCTGCCTTCTAAGCAGCCGGTCGCAGGTTCGAATCCTGCCAGGCGCGCTGATCAGGAAAAACAAGCTATTTGATCTTCTTCAGAACTGTGTATAGCGCTGATAGACCATCTGCCTGTAAGATGTTTGACATGATCAAAACGCCCCTAGACGAACTGATTGGATCTTGGGTCATCAGCCTCAGAGCGCGTCATCTCGCACCCAAGACCGTCACCACGTACCGGGGTGCTGCCGAGCGCATGCACGCTGCACTCCCCGAGAGGTGCCGCAAGGACGCGACGGAGATCACACGTAGCGACCTGCGGGACTACTTCGCAGGGCTCGCTGCGGCGCGCACGCCTGGCGGCGTGAGCGTGGATTACCGGGCGCTACAGCAGTTCTTCAAGTGGGCCGACAGGGATGAGGAGATCACGCCGAACCCGATGGACAAGATGGACCCGCCAACCGTGCCCGAAGCGGAAACGCGTGTGCTCCGGAAAGAGCAGATCGAGGCGCTCCTGAAGGCGTGCAAGGGAACCGATTTCATGTCGCGGCGTGACACGGCCATCATTTCGCTGCTGCTCGACACCGGGATACGGCGGGCCGAGTGCGCCAGTCTAACCTGCGAGCACGTGGACATCGAGAATCGCGAGGTCTACGTCATGGGCAAGGGCAGGCGCGCCCGCTACGTCCCGTTCAGCCACAGGACTGCGCAGGCGCTCGACAGGTACAACCGAGTGCGCAAGGCTCATCGTCTGGCACATTTGTCCGGCTACTGGCTAGGCGAGCGCTCAGGGGCCATGACGGTTGACGGCATTCACCAGGTGATCGAGCGACGCGGCATTCAGGCCGGCATCCGTGACCTTCATCCGCACATGTTCCGCCACACCTTCGCCCACTTCGCCAAGGACGTTGTTAACGACGACGAGTTGATGCGGCTTGCCGGCTGGAAGTCGCGTCAAATGCTAGGCCGCTACGCGGCGAGCACAGCCGACGAACGCGCCCGCGAAGCAGGCAAGCGCTCAGCCTTGCTCGACCGGCTCTAGCTTTGGGCTAGAATGTCGCTCGTTCGAGGCGTGGCAGGCAAGGCTTGGCGAGGCTAGGCACGGCAAGGCTTGGCATGGCGAGGCGGAAGGTCGAACCCCCGCGCATTTTACATGCGCGGGGGTTCGATTTTGCCCAGGGTTAGCGAGCGTGGTTGCGGGCGCGTACGGAGCGCTTGGCGAGGCGCAGCATATGGGCGCGCAGGGCATGTTGGGCGCGTCGGCAGCGTTCCTTAGGCGGAAGGGTGCCATCGGGGTCAACGGCGCGTTCGAATCGGTCTAGGAATGCTTTGCGGGCGGGTTTGGTTCGGGCGCTGCGGTCGGTGGTGCGGCTCCACGAGACCTCGGCCGCGATTTGCTTATTGATGTCTTTCACTGGTAGGGCGCTCACCTCCTCGGGTTTATTGGTATGGGCGGTCATCTCCTCTCGTGTGCTATCGGTCATTTCGCTTTCGCTTCGTCGTGACGGGACATCACCTCCTAATGAGTCAGTGCCAGCGAGGCATTGGCCGCGAGCTGCCCCCGGCATCGCGGTCACCTATTGTGACCATTCGTTCGTCCGGACGAGCTGCACATGCGGCCCCGCGCGCGCAGGCGCGCGCGAGCGGACGAACGGACGGCAGTCACGGAGGGTTACCGTCGTGTTGTGGTGGCGGTTATCCATCGGCCTGGCCCGATCAGGGACCTTCGGGCTCGGTCGCGCGCCAGTGGCCACGTATGGTCTGGACGGCCCGGCCTGCGGCGACGTGTTCGCGTAGCCGCTCGTAGACCCACGTCCGGCCCTTGCCGGTGATCTTCACTAGCGCGCCGACCGACAGTCCTTCGGGTCCGGCGCGGCGCAACGCGACCCACAGCGCGATTTCCGGCCCGCTGAGAGCGCCGGAATCGCCGGTTGATGGCCCGCTGCCGGCCTGGCCGTGTTGAGGCGTCTGGGCCGATTCTGGGCGTTCTGACGCGCTATTGGGGGCTGTGCAGGCGGGGACGGTGGCGGGCGTAGGCGGCCGCGTAGCTGGTCACGTGCTGGTCGGTGACCAGATATGCGCGTGCCCTTTGCGGCGTGGTGTGCTCGCGTGCAGATATCAGGAACATTCCCGGCTGGGTGAGCAAGTGCGCGTGCCATCCCGTGGTGAGTGCTCCTTGGCCGAGGATCAAATCCACGTCGCGGCGTTCCCGCACGCGCAGGCATATCCGTACGTCCATTTGGGAGCGGACGGTGGTGTGGCCCATGACTTTCTGCGTGGGCCGGTGGTTAGCGGCAATCAGGTTGACCGCGACCGCCCGGCCGCGCCGGGCGATGGAGTCGGCATAGTCTAGTGCCTCCTCCGGAAGTTCGGCGTACTCGTCAATCACGATGACAAGGGCTGGTTCGGCGGGTGTGGGCTCCCAGAGCCGTTTGCCGCTCCAGGCAGGATGCCCAGGGTTCGAGTTCCATGCCTCCTTTCAGATCCACTCCCCAGATAACCACGTCGCGGCAAGCGGCGAGGTTGCCGAGGATTACGTTCAGGATTCCGGATTTCCCCGAATCGATGATCCCGCCGACTAGCGCGTTACGGCGCAGCAGCAGAACCTTCGCGGGCCGGCCGTCCTCAAACAGCCCGAGTTCTATTTCCTCGGTGATGCTCGTGACCGAAGGTCCCGGCCACGGGATCGGCCTGGCGTGCGGGTCGGTGTCGATAACCCGCAGGGTGAACCGGTCGGCTTTGTCTGGGTCGGGGATCGCGCGGGCGCTTCCCCGCCGCAACCCAAGACCAGATTCGATGGCCGGTAGTTTGTCGATGGCCTGTTCCGCGGTGGTGCCCTTTCGCAGGATGACGCGGGCGGTCCATCCCCACACGTCCACCACGATCGAGGTGATACGCGAGCCGGGCAAGCCGATATTGTCGGCGATTCCCGGCCACGTCTGGATGGTCCGCTCGGCGCGTACCTTGGCGCGCCGGCGGCGGTGCGCCCACCACGGAATCCCGAGGATCACCGTGGCGATAAGCGCGATAGTTGGCAGCGGTTTGGAGGCAGGCCCAACCGCTATGGCTGCGGCGAGCCATCCGCCCGTTACCGCGACAACCGAGGCAGCATAGGCCCGCTCGATTGGACGGTCGATCCCGCACGCCTGCCACAGACGCGACAGGAGTCCTTCCGTTATCTGCCCAGCCGGTTTCGTCCACAGAATCCGGTGCGGAACTGCGAGGGTTATCGTGACCTGGATTGTGATCACGGCCGCGAGGAGCCAATATCGCCCGTGATGGGGGTGAACGGCTGCGGCCGTGATGAACGCGGCGGCCGCAATGATGAACGGCCAGAAAGCCGATCGGTGCCGGTAGGCCCAGCGGCCTAATACAGCAGCCGCGATGAGCGCCAGCGGTTCGTCCGGGCCGATCAGCAGGACCGGGTATTCGCCGTAACGGTTGCGCCCGTAGCGGCGCATCCGCCGACGGTAGCGCCGGTAGGGGTCGCGGTACGTCATCCGCACCACCCCGTAACCGGGCCGACGTGGTTATCGCCCAGCTCGTCCCGCAGATACGCCAGCGGGTCAGGTTCTCCGTCCGAGTAGGCACTTAGAGCGGCACGGATAGCTGCAAGACGGTTCGCGGACTGGATACGCGCTTCGAGCAGCGCGCGGTAAAGCCGATTGACTTCAGTGAGCAGGTTCGCGATGTCGCCGCCAGAGTAGTCACGGCGGCTTCGCAATGCGGGCACAGGTCGGTGCCCGCGAGTGCATCGAGATGGGTGGTTATTCCCTCCAGGTCGATTGTGAGTTTCGGTATGTGCCGCGTGTGTGCCAAGGGCAGCTCACCTCCAAAGGTCGGTTCTGGTGTTCGTTCATTCAGTTCCTTTCTCGTGTCCCGCGCGATTGGGTGAAGCGCGGGACACGTCGTGATAGGTTCAGCAGGTGGGCGTCTTTCCGGTCACGCGGTCACAGCAGGCGGAACAGGCTGTGCGTGATCTGCGCGATGTCGGGTGCCAGGCTGGACGACGCGAGGTAAAAGCCCAGCGTGATACAAACCAGCGCGTGCCACACGCGCAGGCCCGCATACCGGCACAAGACGATTACCACGGCGCTCAGCAAGAGCACGACCGAGAGCGTTACCGTCAATCAATCACCTCCCTCCTGTCACCTGGCGCCATATCTGTCGCGGCTGTCATTATCCGCCACGTTCTGCCCGCCACGCCTTGCGGCGTAACCAGCGGGCACGTGAAATGCATTTCTCGCAGGTGTCAGCACCGTCACGAGCCTGTGCGCCGCAGGCGCACATCGGGCCGGTGCGGCAGCCGATCAGGCGATCTCCCACCTTCCTGATCACCTCCTCATTTATGCAGGCTGGACCTCCTTTCGAGGATCGTTACGTGCGCAGCACGACGGTCCCCGGTACCATCCGTACCGGGGAACCGCGTGTTCCCTGCCGGGCTGCTCCGACCTATTCCAGTGGGCTAGGGGCAGTCCGGCCTTTCCTTTCTGTCTCTCGCTACGCCTCCATCTCGTTGCTTGGGGCCGGCCCGCGCCGCATCCAGTAACGACGCGGGCCGGCGTCTTTCATGACGCCATCGTCGCTGGGGGCTACGGGCCTAAGACTTCGTTTCCTCTTGCGCGCCTATCGCCCGTTCGGAAGATCGCGCCATGTCGGTTGTTAGTACATTGACGATTGTGTCCCTGATTCCTTCTATTCCAACGTGAGTCTCAATGTCTCCGGTGTATTCCCAAGTAACATTGCCGTCATATCCAACGCTAGCTTGACCCTTGTTCAATTTTTGTAGGTTGACCACTTTGATTTCGATTAGCTCATCGCCGTGACGATATTCGCGAATATCTAGGCCATGACTCCTTAGGCTATGGGCAATGGCCTCAAGTAACGAACCAGGCTTGGACCTTCCGGTTGGCTTACACAAGTGCCCACACCACCTTGCCACCAAGGTCCGGTGCCACGTGCCAATCCCACTGTTTACTTAGAGCCTCCACCAACAGCAACCCACGGCCGTTATCCGCATCTTCACTCGTGGCCATGCGTATAGGCTGCTGTGGGTTTGCGTCCCAGACAGCAACCATGACGCGGGCTCTATCTGAGAGCAACCAAAATCGCAGCACGAAACTGTCTTCCATGAAACGTGTAGCCTTTACAGCATTTGTGACCAGCTCAGATGCGAGCAGCTCCACAGTTTCACTCACTTCGGACAATCCCCATTCCCATAGCACCTGTCGAGTATGTAGCCGGACGCAAGGAACCGCACTCGGGAACGCACCTAATTCGAGGTAACTATGAAGCGGCCACTCACCCGACATGCTTGTCCCTTGGAATTGCCAGGCAGAATCCGGCGAGATCGACCTATGCGCGATGCCCGCACCGGGTCTGCCGTCCTTGCCGCGCGTACGGGCATACGCCGCCACCATGTGCGCTGTAGTCACAGCGGATGGCGCGGTCGTCTGAGCGACATGCACCAGTTGACTCACCCGATCACCTCCCTGTCCTTGACGTCGCTTCAGATCGCCTGGCTGTCGGGTTTACCTGCGTCCTCTGGGGTTCACCCGGCTCGCGGTCTGCGTGAGGCTCCCCAGCATGCGGCGAGGGACAGCGCCTCAAAAGAGCCCAGAGCGGCACCCACGCGGAGTAAACTCATGAGTACAGTCCGCCGCTCGATCACGACTGTGCCAGCCTTGGAGAGTGTTCATTTATGGCGAGGCATCGCCCGCATGACCATATGCCGCATGAAGTGCTGGCGCGAGTTGACTTCGCGGAAGCATGCGATAACCGCAATCTTGGCGCTATCTTCAGGTTAGCAACCAAATGGGGCGGCGTCGGCTTCACCAAAAGCCATATAGCCCGCCGCTGCGAAATGAGCGTTGGCCGAGTCAGCGATTATATCGAAGGCACTAAACAAGCACAGAGCATTGAGGTTTTCGAACGGGTCAGCGATGGCCTTCATATTCCGGGTGCTATGCTGGGGATTAGCCATCGGCCGTGGGAGAAGTCCGCCGATATAACAGCACTGCCGGAGGATCACAGATCGGTGACCAGCCAACGCGATTGGATACGTACACGTCAGCTACTCAATCGGCATCGTGCTGAGCTGACGCAGGTTGCGCTAGATCTTTACCCGGATTCTGTACAGATCGGCCGCACTGGGTTTCTGATGCCGAGTCATTGGAGGCTGGACAATCCAATTGACCTCAGCTCGGTTGACGTCAACCTGGTCCACCCACCGATGCCCATCGTGACTGGCCATCATGCCGAGACGCTTCCGTTGCGACCTCTCATGTCTCCAGGGAAGCACTACGACACGTATCACCGTGCCATGCGTGACCTAGACAGGCCACGCTTGTTCGAGAATCGAATCTGTTACCGGCTTCTTCACGCCGAGTGGTCCAAGGACCGTGGACAACTCGATCTCGGTTACATGCGCTACTTCGACATGATCGACGTCGGCGAAGCACTAGCGCATGAACTAGCCCTAGCCGCGATCGACAGGGAAGGCAAAATCAGATCGAATCGTTCCCTTTGGGACAAGCTACCGTTCCGTAAGCTGATCCCTGATCCGTTCGACTTGCGAACATACCCGCTACTACTGTCTATTTGCACGCTCACCATCCGCCGCAGTCGCGCAGGTACTACTTTCGTGCTCCTAAGAAGAGGGACAGGCCAGGTCGCAATCGCGGGCGGGATGCTGAGCGTCATGCCTACGGGTGTTTTCCAGCCAGCATCGATCTTGCCCACGCACGACTCTTCAGACTTCGACATGTGGCACAACATGATGCGCGAGTACAGCGAAGAGTTCCTAGGCAACCCCGAACACGACGGCGATGGAGACCCGATCGACTACGCAAACCAGGAGCCGTTCCGATCCCTCGACGCCGCGCGCAACGCTGGCAAGATCCGAGTCCTATCCCTCGGAGTCGGCCTGGACGCCTTGAACTTCGTTGCCGACGTCCTGACAGTCGCGGTCTTCGATGCGGACGTCTTTGATGACATCTTCGACAGCCTGGTGGAAGCCAACGAGGAGGGTACCGTCGCAAGCAGCGGCCAAAATCGTGAACACTTCGACTTTGACCGCTCCACCATTGACCGCCTGCTGAGCACAGAAGCGATGGCGCCAAGCGGTGCAGCTTGCCTCTCCCTCGCCTGGCACCATCGCGACTCGATCGTTGGCTGATAGCGAATGCTGGTTCTGGGCCCCAGGAAATGGCTTAGATCAAAAGCAATCCCATTGGTTACCGCTGGGCTCACAAACAGCCACACCTGTTGGAACGAGTGGCGCGGATACATGAGTGCCGAGATCAAGAACGGCAAGACGATCATTTACGATTATGTCTATTCGTCCACGCCACTTGGTCAGTCCTTGACGACTTTCGGCACTTATGCGGAATTCTACACTTTCGCCTGCCTGGAGGGTGACATTTGGAACTGGACACGGCCGGTCGTTGCAGTAATACGTGACTACCGGAGGATTAGTATCCAAGTTTACCGTAGAGTACATGTAACTTATGCCTCCGCCGGCGCAGTCGATCCGCGTTGTGTAGAGTGGTGGGCCACGGTCTACGACACTAATTTGAAGGTCTTCTATGTCTACAACGGGAGTAATAGATGTGATATTTAGAACCAACTCGTTCGTAGCACCGACTGCGTTCACGTCGGCCCATTTCCGGAATGCCGAAATGTCAGTCGGGCAGCTTGGAACGCCTTGGAGGCTTGCCGTCGGCTCTCGGGTCATGTAGGAGCGGGCGCCGAGATCGGTTAGATAACAACGCATTCCCTTAAGGCCGGTGCATAGATTGTTTTTCGAGTTCGGCAGGCGAGCGGCGATATCAGTCGATTTGTGTGTGCCGCCCAGGAAATTCGTACTTAGCCAGCCAAGCACAATGACCATCGTGGGTGCCACGACGAATTTGACCGCAAACACGCTGACACGCTTCCCCGGTTTTTCTGGCGAAGGACTGCGTTGCCGCGGATGACCGCCACGCGTGGAAGGTGAGATCTTCGATCTCTTGCGACTTGACATTGTCGTTTGTTGCGATGACTCGGGTAAGGGCGAGGGCGAGGAGCGCTGATGCTGAGGTGTTACCTAGAAGGTTGCCTTGACTACGCGCGTTCGTCCGCCGTACCAGACTGCACCGGGCTCCTGTCTTCTTGATTGCTCCGTATGGGACGGAGCCGATGATATCGTCCACGGGGTGCGCAGACGTGGCACGCTGTCCAGGGGCGCGCGCCGAAGGAGGTGGAACCGCCCGGTTGCATGCGGCAGGACTCCGAGCACGGAAGCTCCGGCCTTGCCTACTCGGCCTGCTGGAGATCGTTCAGCGACCGGCTGCCTTTGGCGGTTTCGCTTGCCGGTGACCTGGGTTTTCGCAGGTCAGTACAGCGCTGGGGCGCTTTTGCCTTCTAAGCAGCCGGTCGCGGGTTCGAATCCTGCCAGGCGCGCCAGGCAGCCCGCTGACCTGGGCGAACGTGCTCGAGTGCTGCTTTGCTGAGGGTAGTTGCGGCCAGGCAGCTGGCCGCGAGGCTGGATCGGCCCTGAGTCCGCAGAGCACCTTCTAGCTGCGGAAATGCTGTCATCCTCGCCTCGGTCGCCGTAGCTACAGCGCTGCGGCACCAAATAACTTGCACGGCCGTGCCCGCCATGCTTTCTGCCTGCCCGCGCTACGAGAAGCCAGGCCCGTCACGCCAAGGCGGCCGAGACGGCGCGCTCGATCAGGTGAGCGGCGACACTGGCCTGCTCGCCGTTCCAGCGCACCCACTCCGGAAGCAGGGCCAGCGCTGCGTCCGTGACAGGGTCGTCCCTCCAGTCGCTGATGAGCTCACGGTAGAACTGTGACCGGTGGGGCGAGACTGCGTGCTCGGTACCGGGCAGGAGCCCCTCCAGCCACTCCTCCGCCAGCGCCTCCATCGCGTCCCGGCTGGGAGCATGGCCGTGCCGCGCCGAAAACCAGCCGGTAAACTCGGCCGCCATCGGCACGAAGTCGATGTCACGGTACAGCGAACGCGGGCTTGGCAGGTCGACGCCGCGGCCGCGCAGCGCATCGGTGACGTCCCGCATCCGGCGGGGGCCACGGAACCAGTCGTCCATGAGCGCTCGTGGCTCCCTGCCGCTGAGGATCTGCTCGGCATGCTCGCAGTACACCAGGCACGCCAGTGATCCGGCCGTCGCCGGCACAGGCGCCGCCCCCTCCGCGCCGACACCGGCCTGTTCCCGCCAGGCCGCGGCTGCCTGCTCCACGTCGTCAAACACGCCGGCTCCGGCGAGACGGATCGTCCCGCACGCATCAATGTCGAACAGGTACACCGACGGATCGATGCCGCCCGGATAGCAGAAGCCCGCGATCACCGCGAACCGCGTCCCGTACGCGTCCTGCATCACCCGCACGTCACCAGTGGCCTCGATGTCCGGCAGCAGCTCCAGCCAGGCCGGCTGCGTGGCCAGCCCATCACGGGGCAGCGCCTTCGCAGCTTCGGACGCCTGCTGGCTGGCGAACGCGCCGAGCCCGTACGACCCGATCGAGGCAAGACCGCGCAGCAGCCGCCACGGCCCCTGCCACGCACCGCTGCCCCGGCCGGCGGCAGCTACCATCCGGTCGACGGCGCGGCCGGTAAGTTCCGTCGCCCACAGATCGAACCGCAGCCCGGAACGCTCCGCGCGCACCGCGCGGTGAAGCTCGGCGCCGATCAGTTCGGCCGTCGCCTGTTCCAGTGCCCGCGGCCCCCGCGCCGCGAGCAGGCCGCGCGAGGCCGCGAGCACGCGCTCCTGCGACGGCGCGAACCACTCCGGACGGTCAGGTGACCCGAAGAACGCGTCGATCCGGGGCCTGGGACTGGTGCTCAGCCCGGAGAGTCCAGGTTCCGCCGCGTTCACCCGCCGCGAGCCGGGAGATGGCGCGGGACGCTTGCGCCGCTGCGACTTCTTGGGCTTCTTCGGTTTGCGACCGCGAGACACCGGTGACATGCGGCGAGCCTAGCCGACAGCTGCGGTCACCCCTCCTCGCCGAGGGCGTGCAGCCTGCGGTTGACCGTGGCCAGGCTGAACGGCCGGGGCTCTTCCGGCTGGTCCTCGGACCAGTACTCGACCGGTGAGCCGCCCTTGAACTCGACACAGACCGCGTAGTCCCGCCCCGGGTCACGCTCAAGCGTCTTCTCCAGTGTGATCTCGTGCTCCCAGCAGGCGCCGAGGTCATACGTGTAGGTGATCTTCCTGGCGCCCCGCGCCAGGGCGTCCTGCACCCGGACCTCCCCATCGTCCCCGGACCCTCCAGGTCCGCGAACGGGTCACCGTACTGCTTCTTCCCCACGGCGAAGACGTGCAGGTGGTCGCCGTCCCAGCTGAACAGGACCTGGATGGTTTCGTGCAGGTCGGCCAGGCTGGCCGTGGCCGGCAGCCCCACCCTCCGCCAGATCGGCGGCCGGGCGCCTGCCAGCGAGACCTTCAGCTCGGCTACCTGGTCAATGCTGCGCGCCGGACGCGGCGAACTCCGCCACCGCCCGAGCGACTGCCCCCGCGTCCGGGTGGCCGGTGGCCCGCACGGCCGCAAGCCGGGCGTCGGGGCCCGCTCCGGCATGCTTTCCCACACCCGGCTGAGCGCCTCATCGGGGCCCTTGTCCGCCAGCGCTGCCGCGGCGGCCTCCACCCCCAGCCACCGCCAGTTTTCGTCGCCGCGCTCGTGGCCCTGGTCCCAGTCCGCCAGCCCGGCGCGGGCGTGCGGGCCGACGCGCGGTGCCGCCGCCAGCTCGCGCCAGGCCGGCAGCGCGTCCTCCCCCAGCCGTTCGGCCGCGGACCGCCACGCCGCGCAACAGCGGCGGCAGCTCCTCGGCCGCGGTGAGAATCTCCCGCGCGGCCGCGGCGGCGTCACGCTCCGCCAGCCACCCCCACGCGACATGATCCTGCTGTTCGGCGTCGCTGAACTGGGCCGCCGCCGCGATCATCTCGCCGGCCGGCAGCCCCGGATCGGCCAGCGCGGGCAGGCCGGCCGGCAGATGCCCGGCCGCCCAGCGGCCCAGGGTCGTGATCACCGGCTTGCGGGCGTCGCCGGTCAGCGCGCCGAACTCGGCCAGCGGCGCGACCACCCCAGCCAGCGGGTTCCCGGCGTCCGGGTCGAAGTACCGGTCAACCGCATGCATCGGCTCCCAGAACGACTTGTCGTACAGGTCGCACAGGCCGCGCAGCGCCCCAGTCACGGCCGGCCAGAGACCGCCCTTCGCGCTAGCCGGCCTGCGATCCTCGCCCAGGACCGCAAGCAGCGCGAGCACCAGCAGGCGGACGCTCACCGACCTCGCCCTGGCCCAGCACTGGGCCTCCGGCGGCACCAGACTCGGCCTGGAGGAGATCCCCAAGCTGGTGCTCACCCTGCCGCTCGGCCCCGCCCGCCGAAGACAGCCCGTGACCCGCTTGCTCCCCCGCTCACCGTCCTTCCGCCATGCCTGCTGGCCGTCCAGTTCTTGCTCGGGATCGTCACAAACTCCCACGCCCGGCCCTCCGAAACCCAGCCGGGACTGCCCGGAACCTCGACGCCCGCCTCGGCGCAGCGGCGCGGTGGGCGCCCCTGCACGGCCCGCCCGTGCTCGAGCCGCACGTCGCGGTCGGCCTCGCTATCGGAGCCTGCGCCGTCGCCCCTGCCGTTCTCGCGCTCCTCTCCCGGGCCTCTGGCACATCGGCCGCGGCGGCGGACAGATGTGCTGGGGGCGGGCGGTCGCCGCACGGCCCGTTGCCGGGCCGGGAGCCTGAGCTGCACGTCAAGATAGCCGAACACGCGCATGCAAGGCTGAGCTGCACCCAACCCGGTCGGCCCTCGCCGCCTCCGCCATCTCTCCGAGCCATGGCTCCATGATGGCGACGCGGTCTGCGAGCCGGGAGATCTCGCTCCTGCCCTGCTTGGATCGAGGGCGATCGCTGATCCTGGTATGGTAATTGGTATGGCGTCGAAGAAGGTGACCATTACGCTCGATGAGGCGCAGCTCGATCGGGTGCGCGCCCTGGTGGAGGCGGGGTCTGCGCCGAGCGTGTCAGGGTTCGTGCAGCATGCGGTCGGAGTCGCCCTGCATGACGTCGCGGGATGGGGTGCGGTGCTCGCCGAAGCATTGCGCGAAACGGGCGGCGCGCTCTCCGACGACGAGCGCGCCTGGGCCGACGAGATGCTCGGCGTCAACAAGGGCCGCGGGAGACCGGCGGCGTGACGCCAGGCGTCACGTTCGACGCGGGCGGGCTGATCGCCCTGGATCGAAACGATCGCCGTGTGGTGGTGCTCCTCGCCCGCGCCCGCGAGACAGGTGCCCGCGTCACGATTCCAGCGACCGCGCTGGCGCAGGCTGTGCGGCGACCCGACCGGCAGGTCCGGCTCGTCCGGTTGATCCGCCAGCCCACGGCCGACGTCATCGACCTGGACCGGGTGGATGCGACCAACGTCGGCAGACTCCTCGCAGCGAGCGGAACGTCTGACATCGTTGACGCTCATGTGGTGATCTGTGCGCGCCGCAGCGAACAGCACGTCGTCACATCCGATCCCGCCGATCTCCGCGCCCTCGACCCGGCGATTCGACTGATTGCGCTCTGATGGATGGCGCTGCGGGCCGCCGCGAGGTAGCGTCAGTGCGCCGGTCCGAGCCGCCGATCCCCTCCCGCATGACCAGATAACTTCGGCTACGACGCTCGCCGCCGGCCTGGGTTTCTGCAGGTAGCTACGGCGTTGCGGGGCGGATATCTTCTAAGCAGTAGGTCGCAGGTTCGAATCCTGCCAGGCGCGCACACAAAATCCCAGGTCAGACGGTATGTATGCCGTTGGGTATCGGTTGGGCGTCAGTTCGGTTCGATCTCGCTGGGCCGCCAGGTCTTGTCGAAGAACGGCTGGAGAGGGTTGTATAGCCGAAGGATCGCGAAGAAGCCTTTGCCCGGGACGGTCCAGATCCAGTTGCTTGTCTGGCCTGCGGGTGTCTTGGGTCCGAAGTAGATGTCTGTCGAGCCGTCCGGGTTGGTGTCGATAGTGCCGGACTGGCTCCCGATGTCCGGCTTCGGCTGGCCGGTCTGGAGCATGGAGCGCGTCTGGTGGTCGTAGAGCATCACCGACCAGAACCGGTTCTTGGGGACACCCACAGGCCGATGAAAGGGCGTAGTGCCTCGACCTGGGGTTGCGGTCGCGAAGTAAGGCAGGAAGCCCTCGAGCCCGGCTAGGCCGACGGCCATGGATTCTCCTCGCAGCGCAAGCCACCCTTCGGCGGCGCAGTCGCGCGCATCGTAGGTCCAAGGTGCTTTCGCGCTCAAGTCGGCGCATCACCTGCCGACGCCGCGCATCTGTCGAGCGCTGGGCCCACAACTCATCGTCGGCGAGCGAGGGGGGTAGGTCGTGAAGGAGCCGCCAGACTCGTGAAGTCCTGGCCATCGTTGCAGCACCCCACCGAGCGGTCTCTAGGCAGCCCGACAGGGTGCCGGGTTCCCGTGTGACACGCTTGAAACCCGCTATTTCTCAAGCCCGTCAGCGGTCCGCGCGGCAGGGTGCTGGCTGTCAGTATTCCCGCATCGTGGGCTTCAAACGGCACGAGGCGGAAGGCCGCCTCGTGCGAGGCTTGCTACGGCATGCCTAGCATTCGCGCAGCAAGAGGGAGATTTCCGTACGGTCAGCCGGACCTTCGGTTGGCGTGCTGGCCGTCGGCCCTGTAGGGGAGGCACGAATGCGACGTCGCACGTTAGCCATCGCGGTCACCCTGTCAGCGACACTCGCGGCGCTCAGTTTGTCGGCGGCATCCGCGGAACCGTCTTGGCATGCCAAGGGTACCGGCCTGCTTGACTGCAACGGGCACAGCCCGGTTCAGCGTGTGGTTAAACAACTTCAATGCGCGGAGATCGCAGCGAACGAGGACGACGGGTTCGAGGACAACGGTCACTACGTGGGCCATGATGAGGCCGACATCGGGTGGTTCTCGACCCAGCCGGGATCCTCCACCAGGGCCCGGTGGAATGTCACCTTGCCGGTCGACCCGCCGGGCCCTGCCAGCACCTCCTTCAGCGGGCCTGTGGCTGATTTCCAGCTCACGGTCGCCCTGGTTCGGCATGGTGCTCTGCGACAACGAGAAGTCGGTATCGACCGTCACATGCGCGCGATTGCGGTCTGGGGCGCAACGCGTGGTGGCAAGAGCCGCATCGAGGCATCCGAGTTGACGGTTACGAAAGGCGGCTGGTCACCGCCCGCCGAGCTGGCGGAAGCAAGCCAAATGCTGTTGGTTCCGCAGATCGCGGTTAACGCGCGCGGCGATGCGGTGGCCGCATGGAAGCGCTGGCGGGGCGGCGCACCGCTCAGCCCTGGCGGCGTGCGGGATCCGATCGCCGCCGCGGTGAAGCCTTCCGGGCGCAGATCCTGGCTCGCGCCGGTCACCCTCGGCACGGAGTTCGAGCCACCGCTCCAGGACGTGGCGGCCTTTGAGTTTTCCGGGCCGCATGTCGCGATCGACGCCAGGGGCGACGCTGCTGTCGTCTGGCAGGGTCGGTACGGTCGCACGATCGTCCCTGAAGCGTCTGCCATGGACGCTGGCGGCCGGTGGCAAACGCCGACGCCCATCGCGACGACGTTCGCGCTCTACCCGCACGTCGCGATGGACAGGAACGGCGATGCGACTGCCGTGTGGCAGGGTCCGCGGGGCAGCGTCGTGGCAGCCAGCAAGCCACGAATGGCGGGTGGCTGGTCCACGCAGCAGACCATTTACCACGGGAACCCCAACATCACTCCCTACCCGCAGGTCTCGGTCGGCTCTCACGGAGAAGCGATCGCAACCTGGAGCGGCAATCCGGTCCAAGCCGCCGTCCGCCCGGGTCCGGGCGCTGCCTGGCAGCATCCGGTGAGGCTTGGCTTCGGCGGAGGAACGGCGGATTAATCTGAAGGAACGCCAGCTAAGCCCGCAATACTCACGACGGTGTCAGCCTTTGGCGGGTGAGAAGTGGTCAACGATCCGCTGCGCGTAGTACGACTCCCAGGCCTGTCTGGGGTGGTCGGCGCTGTACTGCTTGTCGAGGCTGACGAGCAGGTAGATGAGTTCACTGCGGACGGGCTTGGTGTCAAGCAGGGTTGGCAATTCGGACAGGTTGATCAGCCACTCCGCGTACCAGGAGGCCCAGTCTTCGTCCGCTCCATCCACGATCCGGAAGACCCGGTGGTGAGTCTCGCCTGCCTCGTGCAGGAGTTGGCTGATCTGCTCCGGTGTGGTTGTCATCTCGCCTCTCCCCCGCGCCGCACATACATCTCCACCCAGGATCTATTTTCCCACATAGACCGCGGCATCCCCGAACGCCCTGCCGGGCCGCTGGACTTCGACTGGGCGGCTGGCGCGCCGGGCTTATGTCCGGGGGCCAAATGACCAGAACGTTACGGGGCGTTCGTGGCGTTCGCCCTCAAGCACGACGTCGACCAGCTCGTCGAAGAACGCGACAAGGCCGCCCACCCGCGAAGCGTCGTGCAGTGGTTGCCGGTAGGTCCAGGCGATGTCGGTGATGGTCTCGCCGCCGACGGTGGCCGACCAGTACGACGCCCGTCCCTTGTAGGCGCAGTAGGTCTGTTTCTGGCTGGGGATCAGGCTGGCGCTGACGTCTTCGCGCGGCAGGTAGTAGCGCACCGGGAGCATGGTCTCAAACAGCAGCGCCGGCCGGGAAGACTCGGCAAGCACTTCCCCGTTCAGCTCAAGGCGCACCTGCCGCGAACTGGCGACCACGTCGATTCGATGGAAGGGGTCACGCGGATGGGCCACGTTGGGCTCATCCTCTTCGAGCCACGCGTCGAAGGCCTGGAAATCGAGCACAACATACCCGGCCAGGTCGGGGTCAGCGAGGCGGAACCCGGCACCCGGGCAGTCGTGCCCGTCGGCGCGCACGTCGACGGCTTCCCCCTCGGCTGTGTGGACGGCGAACGGGAAGGACGGGTCCAGCAGGGGCCGTTCGGACAGGTCGCGTATCTGGCGCCCGGTCTCGGTGCCGCCCGGCGCGACTGGGCGAGCCGGCACTAGTTCGCCGCGGATATCCTGCGCCGGGACCGCATAGCTGGGCACGACACGCCGCGGTTCCCAGACCAGGACCGCCCGGGTGCTGTCGATGACCGGAGTGCCTCCCAGCATGGCGCGGATACGCTTGGCTGTCGGCTCGTGCCGCAGTTGGCCGAACCCGCTCGTCATCAAGTCACGAACCCGAACGCTCATCGTAAACACCCCTCCCGGTTACTCCCCGGCGATGGCGGTCACGGTCTGGCCGGACGGGAGCTCGCCAATCATTGAGCCGTGCCACGGCGCGTGGTAGTTGGACACCCCGCCAGTTGACTTGAGGATCCAGTAGCCCCCGGTGGCGGGGGCAGCGGCCAACCCGACGGGTGACACACCGGCCGGGAGTTGACCCCTCAGCGATCCGTACCAGGGTGCTCCGAAGTTGTGCACCCCGCCGTCAGACGTGAGCACTAGGTAGCCGCCGACGGGGCTGGCAGTTATTCCCGCCACGGTCTGGTCTGCGGGTAGCGTGCCATTAAGTGACCCATACCACGGGACGCCGTAGTTGGCCACGCCCCCATCGGACTTGAGCATCCAGTAGCCGCCCGTGGCTGGGTTCGCCGCCAGCCCCACGGCGGTCACCCCCGCAGCGAGCGTGCCCGCGGCGGAGCCGTGCCAGGGCGTGCCGTAATTGTGCACTCCGCCGTTGGAGGTCAGGACCAGATAGCCGCCCCGGCTGGCGGCAATCGCCGTAACGGTCTGGTCCGGCGGCAGTTTGCCCGCCATAGACCCGTACCAGGGAGCGCGGAAGTTGGCCACGCCCCCGTTGGACTTCAGAATCCAGTAGCCCCCGGTGGGAAGGTCGGCTGCCAGTCCAACCGCGGTCACCCCCGCGGCGAGCGTGCCCGCGGTCGAGCCGTACCAGGTTGCGCCGTAATTGTGTACTCCGCCATTGGAGGTGAGCACGAGATAGCCGCGCCCGGTGCGGCCGAGCAGATCAACAAAGGTGTAACCGTGGCTTCGGAAGTACCTGATGATCGTGGGCAGGGCGAGAACGGTGGCCGGATTGCCGGCCGGCTGATTGTGCATGAGCACGACCGGGTGCTGCAATACACCTCCCTGCTGCTCGGCCAGCCTGATGATCCGATCCACCCAGTAGGAGGATGACGAGCCATTCGCCTTCCAGTCCTCGGTGTCCACCGACCACAGCCAGACCTGCATCCTGCGCTGCTGGGCCAGGCTGAGCGTCGTCGAGTTGTACGAACCGTACGGCGGCCGGAAGGCGCAGGGCGGGCTGCCGACCAGGCTCTTCTGCTCGGCGGTCGCCCGATCCATCTCCGTGCCCTGCGCGGACGCGGACAGCGTCGTCATGTCAGGGTGATCCCACGTGTGATTGGCGATCATGTAACCCATGCGGGCTTCGTCGCGCACCTGCTGCGGCCGGGCCGCCGCGTTCTGGCCGAGGTTGAAGAACGTGGCGGTTACGCCTTGCGCATGCAGGGTCGAAAGAATCTTCGCCGTGCTCGCCCCCGGGCCGTCGTCGAAGGTCAGCGCTACGGTCTTGGCGCTTCCCGGCGCATAGTAATGCCGCCCGTAGGGCGCGGCAGGGCAGCTCGTGGAGATCTGCGGCGAGGTGACTTGCGGAGGGGCCGCGACACGGCCGTTCGGCATGAGTGCGGGCGGGCCGGCCGGCCCCTCGTTAGACGGCGACGGTGGCGGCTGGCTCGCGGCGGTGACAGCGGCCTCCGCAGCCTCCGCGGCCGGTGGGACGGCCGATGGGAGGATGACCGCGGTTAACCCTGCGAGGCTGAGGGCCACGGCAACTGGCAGGAATCGCAATCGAGAGGTGGGCAAGGAAACCTCCATTGACCGGTCTAACGTCGTGGCAAACACGGCGAAAGGCACACAAAACCGGAGACTAGCAGCAGTGTTCGCGTCAGCGCTGTCGGCGGCCAGGGACGAACGTCACAGCTCGAGGTCCCGAAGTACCTGTTTTTGACTCGATACGGGAAACGTCATCAAACTCAGACGCTCGACGCGAACCCAATGGCTGGCGAATCCCTTGACGCCGGTCGCGGGTGCCGTATAAGACGCCCTATAGGACTCCGTGCCGACGGAGGGTGAAGAACGGGGGAATCATGTTCACAGCAGGCACGGCGACTGGCAATATCCAGCCGTATTTCTTACCCAGGCCGCAGTGACCTTGGACAGGTCCTTGCCGCTGGACCAGCCGGAACTGGCGACGATCGAGGCCCAGGCACTCGAGGTGGGACAGCTCGTCGCCGACTTCATCAACGGCGCCAGGACGAGTGTCGACATCGCCATCTACGACTTCCGGCTGCTTGACGGGGCGCTGAGCCAGGAGATCGTCGATGCCGTCAACGCGGCCGCCGAGCGGGACGTGACCGTCCGGCTCGCCTACGACCGGGTTCAAGGGCCGCCCCACGTTGCCACGGTGAAGGCGTTCGCCATGGCCGGCGGTGACCCCGCACCTACCGGCACCCACTCGTTCCTCGGCACGGCGGGTTTCCACGCCGCGGTGCAGATCCGGGCGATCCAAGAAGAGGCGATCGACCCCGGCCACCAGATCATGCACCAGAAGTACATCGTCCGCGACCAGGGCAGTGTCGATGCCGCATCGGCAGCGCTAAGGCGGGAGGCGTCGAAGTCGCCTACTCCTTCGCGCCCGGTGAAGGGCGTGCCACCGAGGCCGCGCTCGCCGACCTGATCGCCGCCGCGACCACCCGAATCAGGGTGGCATCGATGGTGATCTCCTCAGGAAAGATCCTTCAGGCGCTAGCGGACCGTATCGACGCGGGTGTCGACGTGGCAGGGACCTACGACGGACCCGAGATGCACGGCGTCGTCGGGGATTGGCAACGTGCCGCACCGGGCGGCCCGTCGGCGGAACGCCTGGCGCTATGGAACTCGATATCCGCACAGTTGGTGGGCAAAGCGTCGGTGCCATTCGCGGCGCACGGTCCGCACAATTTCATGCACAATAAGGCGGTCGTGGCCGACGGCACCGTCGCGACCGGCAGCTTCAATTTTTCTGCCAACGCCACGCACAACGCGGAGAACGTACTCCCGCATCGACAGTGCTGACCTCGCCGAGCAGTATGCTTCCTACATTGACGGGCTGGCCGAACGGTACGCCTAGGAGGCTGCGGTTTGCCGTCATATTCGCCGCACAGGACACTAGCGAAGTAGGAACACCTCGGTCTGGCTGGGACCCGCGCGGCTTGTGACGGTGGCGGTATAGGTTCCAGGAAGCGCAACCGTCCGCGGCAACGTGCATCCTGGTTCGGAACGCTCACGGTTCCACGAAACACGCCTGACGAATGGCACGCCGCGCGACAGGTGCACCATGTGCGAGCCGGATCCCCGTGCGCAATCAGCCGGGTTCCAAGAATGGACTGGGCCGGACTTTATTTCGAGCCGGAGCGATCGGGAGCCGACGTCAAAGGCGCATGTCCGCTCACCCGTGTTAACCGCATAAATCGTGAACCGCGGCTCCGCAGGCTGCTCGTACAACGGCTGGCTCGCCGCCAGGCTGATGACCACGTCACCTGCTGCGCAAAGGCCGTGCGGCCGGTGCGCCCGCACGGCCTTATGCGTTTTTCTTGGTGCCCGCGCGGTGACGGTTACGGTGGGCGCTGATGTCGGCACGCCGTCCGCGGCCGCCCGCGGCGTGGCAGCCGAGTTCGTGGCGGCGGGCTCGGGCGTTCGCAGTCCGGCGGTGGCGGCCGAGCAGGCCCATGCGACAAGGCCGAGGATGGCGAGCACTCCGCCGAACGCGAATACCCGGCGTCGCCAGTAGGACTCTGGCCCGCCCGGTGGCCACCTATCGCTCGGCATGTGCCGATCCATACGCAGAGTATGGGAAATAATCGCCCAATTCTCGCGTCGGCACGCCGACGGCACTGCGAGGTGAAGCAACCAACCGCGCGCTTGCGACGTCACTAGGCATGACGTCCGCGCTAGCGGGCGATTCCGGAGAGGAGTGACGCATGAAACGAGCGCGACGGGGGATGCGGAGCATGGTCGTGGCTGTCGCCGGGTGCACCATCGCGGCCACGGCATTATCCGGATTAGCGGGACTATCAGCGCTTTCAGGTGCCCAGGCGGCGAGCCTCGGGCCGACCGTCAAGTTAATAGCGGCACAGAGCAAGATCACGGTTTTTGAGTTCGGCGGCCGGGTCTTCCTGGATCCCGGCATCTATGTGGCGTCGCTCACATCGGCCCTCGAGCTTCGCGTTGCGCGGGCCAGCCATTCCAAGCACATGACGATCAGGCAGATCATCCATCTGCCTGACGGTTCCACCCTGGCGAGGCCGCTGCCGCCCACGACGCTGAACGGCTGGCAGGGCCTGCGCAACTTCCTTCACGTCACGGTGCGCAACTCCAGCGGCACGGTGGTGGTGTCGCGCCAGCAGACTTTCTGCCCGAATACCTATGACCCGCAGCGAGTGAGCCCGGACAGCCCTGACACCTCGCCATACCCGCAGGTGTGCGCCGCGATCGATCCCTTCCAGCAGGGCATGGTGTGGGGCGTGGAGAGGAACTGGGCGGTCGATTCATTCGAGCGGTTCGGCAGCGTTTATCGGCTCTCCCCAGGGACCTACCGGCTAACCGCCACCATCGGGCGCACGTATGCGCGGCTGTTCAGCATCGCCGCCCGCAACGCCACCGCGAGCGTCACGGTCAGGGTCGTGAAGGCACCGTGGTGCTGCGGGTTCGCTGCTGCCCGCGCTGACCGGGCCCGGGGCGGGATGCTCTCGCCAGCGCCGGTCGTGCCGGACCTGGCGAGCCCGCCGAACGCCGTTCGGCCGGACCTGGCGGCCCTGCCGTCCTGGGGAATCAACACCAGCCATACCCGGTCGGGGCATGACCTGCTGGCGTTTGGCGCCACCGTGTGGGTAGGGGGCAACTCGCCGCTCGATGTCGAGGGTTTCCGCATCAACGGCTCGCCGACCATGCAGGCGTATCAGTACTTCTGGCGCGACGGTCAGGTTGTCGGCCGGGTTCGGGCCGGGACGATGGGATTCGACTCCGGCAGCGACCACAACCACTGGCACTTCAGGCAGTTCGCACAGTACCGCCTGCTCAACTCGACTAAGACGCTGGCGGTACGAAGCCATAAGCAGGGCTTCTGCATCGCCCCCACGGACCCGGTCAATCTTTTGTTGCCTCATGCCGTGTGGCAGCCGACCTTCACCGGCTTCGGCGGAGCGTGCGGCAGCCCGGCCGCGCTGTGGGTGCGGGAATTCATGCCGGTCGGCTGGGGGGACACATACTTCCAGTACGTAGCAGGTCAGTCGTTCAATATCACCAAGCTGCGCAACGGCACCTACTACATCGAGGTGATCGCGAACCCGCTGCGGGTCTTGCGCGAGACCACAACCAGGAACGATGTCTCGCTGCGGAAGGTCATCCTCGGCGGTACCCGAGGCCACAGAACGGTCAAGGTGCCGACCTGGCACGGCATTGACCGCGAGCACTGATTCGCTCGCGATGCGATGATCGGGGCCGCTCTTTCCGCGCTCGTCGCGGAAAGAGCGGCCCGATCATGGTCTGCCCGGCGACGCCACGAAGATCGCTTCGTGGTAGGTGCCAGGCTCGCTGCAGAGGGCGATGCATGGAATCTGCCGCCACTCACCAAACGCGACACGGCGGCGACCGCTCCCCTCGATGCGCTTGATTTCCAGAACGAGCCCCGGTTCCTGACACCTCCAAAACTGCCGGAACCGGCCAGGCCCTGGCGAGGCTGACGCCGCCCCAAGCGGGCGGTGTTTAGTGCGGGTCGACCGGGTGCCACCCAGCGCAGCCGTTAAGGACCTGCGGGTTGAAGATCTTTATTTATCCAGAACGGCTGCCGCTGCGTGGCACGGGCAGGTGTGCGGGCCCGAGGGGGTTAGCTGCTGCACGTCGCGCCCGATGGGCGTGCAGGCGTGGGAGGCACGGCCGACGCCAGAGGCACGGCTGGCGCCGCCCGTTTTCAGCTGCCCGTCCGGGTCATCGCGCTGGGGACCGGAATGGCCGGACGGGGCGGTGGAGGACCCTCCTTGCCTCCGCCGCCCTGTCCGGGAGCGGGGTGATGGAATTTGCTATTGGGCGGGGAGCGACGTCGGCTTCCCTGTGGGGTGGGACGCCGGCGCGCCGGTTGGGAGATCGGTCGGCTTTCCTGTCGGATGCGAGTTAGGCCCGGCGGTTGGATGCGCGGACGGACCATGGCTCGAAGCCGTCCCGGCCAGGCTGGCGCAGAAGGTGGCGACGTTGTCCTTGCCACCAGCGGCGGTGATCAAAGCGGTGAAGGCCGGGTTGTCCAGGGCCTTGCCCGCGCTGGTGCTGACACCAGCCGTATAGGCGCGGCACAGCCCGCGCAGCGAGGGCGACGGGGTCGCGCTCGGCTTGTGCGTGGCATTCGCTGCGGTGCCGGGAGCGGCGTTCGCGGCCGACGAGTGCGCAGCAGGCGGGGACTCGGCACCGCCAGGAAGCGAGGATAGGTTGCCGGTGCTGGCCGCAAGGGCGAACCCACCGCCGACGGCGACCACGCCGGCGGCAAGAGCGAGCTTCAGCGTGAGAAGCTTCGCCATACCAGTCTTGATCATTGAAGGTCTCCGTGGCTGGGTAGCGGGGGTGAGAGTCGCCACCCGGAAGGCCGTCACGGCCTGTTCCTCACCGGCAAGCTCCCTGCTGTGAGCCGGAGCGGCCGCAGCAGCGAGCAAGCCGACGAGTGCATCACCGTGGGCCAGCGGACCTGCTGGCCCGCCACGAAGTAGTTGTTCTGCTGCGCCCCGGCGGAGGCGACGGCGCCGGTGTGTGCTCATCTCATGTCCTTCAGCGCCGGGGCAGGGGATTGCGTCACTCCCCTGACTGGGACCTTCATTTCCGTGGCCGTCTCCTGCCGGTCCTTCTCAAGGTGGATTGCGAGCCCGCGCAGACCTCGATAGGCGGCAGTTCGCACCGCGCCGGCGCGCTTACCGAGGACCCGCGCCGCCGTCTTCGCATCCAGCCCCATGACCACGCGCAAGAACACCGCCTCGGCTTGATCGCGAGGAAGCCTCCCGATCAGTGACAGCGCGGCGTCGGTGGCCATCGACTCAAGGGCAGACCCCGCCGTGTCGTCGTGGGCGGGAATCTCGGCGAGTTGCTCCACCGGCCCGCCGGGTGGCGGCAGGCGGCGCTGGTGGCGCAGGTAGTCCATCGCGCGATGGCGCGCGATCGTCGCTGCCCAGCCACGGAAGCCGGCGGCGTCACCGGAGAACGTCCGCAGGTCTCTTGCGATCTGCAGCCAGGTCTCCGACGCGACATCCTCGGCGGCATCGCCAACTTGAAGACGCAGGTACCGCAGCAGGCCCGGCTGAACCGCCCGGTAGACCGCCCGGAATGCCTCGTCGTCCCCCTGCTGCGCCGCGAGCACCGCTTCTGACAGGTCCATCACCGCCGCGAGCGGAAATGGCGCCCCGGCCGCCGGGTTGGGCCCAGCGGCCGCCGATGCGGCGTCCTCATGGATCGCGGTCACACCATCCTCGCCAGGCTCTGCCGCACTACGCACGGACGACATGATGGGCCATACCGGGAGCGCCGCTCAGCCGTTCTGGTGCTTTGCCTGGCCACGTTCGGGTGTTCCCGAAGACACGGGAGCGGGAGTGACAAAACTTCGGCCTCTGGCGCTTCTGCTAACGTCCAACTTTCTTCGACAACCAGAGGCTTCTTCCGTGACCATCATTACCTGGCGTACCAAACTGACCTTACTGACGGGCGCCACGCTTATCGCTACCGGCCTGCTACTGACATTCGCGGGTCCCGGCGCCAGCGGCGCGGTCGCGCCTCTGCCTGCGGCCTCGCCCACCCCGTCCGCCGCGCAGGCTGCGGTCGCGGGTCAGGCGGCCGCGCCGGTGGCCGGCGATAACGGCACCGTCAAGATTCACAATTCTGGGACAGCAGTGACGGATCGCCGCAATGAGCCGCACGTCTGCGTCTTCTACCTCGATGCGTTCGACTTCGACGCGAACCAGTCCGTGACCTGGGAGATCAAGGCATGGGCACCGACGGGCGACCGGTCGACGGTGGTAGCGGGCCCAAGCACCTTGACGCTTGACAGCGACGGTAACGGTTTCACCAGCGACATGACGCTGGCGAACGGGCACTACAAGCTGTTCTGGACCTTCGATGGCGAGCACGGCTTCGCCAAGCAGAAGGTGTTCTGGGTGTCATGCGGCACGCCGAGTTCTCCGCCCCCCGGCTCACCACCGCCTTCCTGCACCGAGAACTGCTCGCCCAGCTCACCACCGCCTTCCTGCACGGAGAACTGTGGCACACCTAGTTCGCCGCCGCCCTCTCCGTCGCCTTCTGTGGAGGGAAGCGCGACCTCATCCCGAGGCGCGCCCAGCCAGGGCGGGCTGCCTATCACCGGTTGGCCCTTGGCACTGATCGCCGGGACCGGAGCGGTCCTTGTGGGTACCGGTGGTGCCGCCATCGTCATGGCCCGGCGCCGACGCGGCTTGCACAGCAGCCGCTGACAGCCGACCGCGCGCGTCGCCCCCACCCCCGCATGCTCGGCGCGCGCGGTCGGCTAGGCCGCAGCCGTATCGTCGGCCAGGCCAGCCCTGTTCCTATGCGAAATCATTCTCAGACCAGCACGTCACAACCTCCGCCCTACCAGCAGGCAGCCGCGAAACACGCAACGACGCCGCGTGCTTCGCGGCTGTCCATGCGAGGCAAACGCCGTCGTGTGGGGCCACGGTGGGCCACCCAGGCCACTGGAGAGGCCACGGTGGGCCACCCAGGCCCCCCGGGTGACGGTCGGTGGTGCTGTCGTGTGCCCACCTGCCGGGTGTCTCGCGCTCATCCGCTCGATGCAGGGTACTCAAGGACCCAGATAATGCAGCGGCCCGTCTCGGCGACCGCATGCGGTTCGCGCTCTTGCACGCGATCGAGCCGGTAGCCAAGTTTGCGCGGGATCGC
>WNGE01000180.1_pt1 | contig 110764 bp, 99 predicted proteins | sample 5400651 | NCBI WGS metagenome assembly WNGE01 (sample SAMN13153370, study PRJNA577476) | soil metagenome | isolation source: 60 cm soil or saprolite under grassland replicate 2 | place: USA:California | collected 2016-06-15 | reverse complement strand
TACGGCGTCGATGCACCGAACGTGCCCGCGTTCATGGGCCTCAGCGGGCTGGTGCTCCTCACGGTCGGCGTGTTCGTGCTGGCCGGCGGCGGGTCGCTCGCGGTCGCGATCATCTGCCTGTACTGGTCGTTGTGGATGCTCGCCAGCACGGCCAGCTACCTGTACACGACCCGTGCCGGAAAGTTCCGCGTCTGGGCGCAGCTGCTGGCACAGCAACACCTGAGGGGTGATGAGTGCGTGCTCGACCTCGGGTGCGGGCGGGGCGCGGTGCTGATGCTCGTCGCCAGGCTGCTGACAAAAGGCAAGGCGGTGGGCATCGACCTGTGGAGCACCAGCGACCAGTCCGGCAACAGCCTCGAGGTGGCGCGGCGCAATGCCGAGCTCGAGGAAGTCGCCGAGCGCGTGGAGCTGCACACCGGCGACATGCGCCAGCTGCCATTCCAGGACGCGGAGTTCGACATGGTCGTAAGCAGCCTGGCCATCCACAACATTCGCTCCCGAGCGGACCGCCTCAAGGCCATAGACGAAGCCATACGAGTCCTCAAGCCAGGCGGCAGGCTCCTCATCGCCGACTTTCGCGGCACCAGCGACTACGCTGCGCGACTGCGGGAGAAGAACATGCGCGAAGTCACGGTCAAGTCGCTGGGCCCCAGGTTCTGGTACGGCGGACCGTGGACTGCGACCCGTCTTGTCAGCGCCACCCGCTAGCACCCGTGCCAGCCATGGACGTATCGTGTGGCGGAGCGCACGTGCAGCCCCTGAACCGCGAACCGCTGTCATCGGAGCGGTTCCTGAGTGAAGCGGCACAGCTTCACCAGACCTGGATCCGTCGCTTCGATGCCCAGCATCGACGGCGACCACGCCCTCCCGACGTGGAGGCGGAGCGGCTGCGTCTGGTGCGCCGACTACAGCTCGTGCAGCGACTGCAGACCGAAACAGCCGAGGGCCTCAACCTGAGCGATCGACTGCGCGAGCTCGCCAACGCGCCTCGTGAAGCGCGGCTGGTCGAAGGCGACAACCCGTTCCTCGCGGCGCTGCTGCAGACCTGGGAAACCGCCCAGCTGCCGCAGGCCGCGACGATCGCGGCGGGCGCCAACCCGCCCAAGCCATCGGGCACCGTCGAGTTCCGCTGGTGAAGGTCGCTCCGCTCCCAGGGGTGAGGGGTGGGGATTGGGGATTGAGGGGGAGAAGCACCGCCCTCACTCCTCACTCCTCACTCCTCACTCCGCGCCGAAGGCGCTCGCGGTGGGCAACGGTGCCGCTCTTCTGGCGGCTTCTCGGTGTGAACCTCGTCGTGGTGCTCGGCGGGGCGCTGATCGGTACCTGGCTCACCCAGCGACTGGTGCTCAGCGGCACCTTCACGCCGATCACCCACGCCTTGCTGGTGCTCGCGGCGCTGTGCCTGTCGGCCGGGCTGACGATGGTCCTGCTGCGTGAGACCTTCAGGCCCATCCGCTCGCTGCGCGATGCCACCCAACGCTTCAACGCGGGAGACCATTCCGCCCGTGCCAGCGTGACCTCGCTGACCGATCCGGACGTCGCGGCGCTCGTGCTGGAGATCAACGCCCTGTGGGACCGCCTGGAAGCCGATGCCGCCACCATCCGCGACAACACCGAGCAGATGGAGCGCCTGGCAGCCCAGGTCATCTCCGCGCAGGAAGAGGAGCGCCGCCGCGTCGCCCGCGAGCTGCACGACGAAGCCGGCCAGGCGCTGACGGCCGTCATCATCGGCCTCGAGCGCGGCTTGGCCAGCATGCCGGACACCTACGCCGCCCACTTGACGGTCCAGCCGCGGCAGCTGATCTCCAACTTGCGCGACCTCGCCGCGCAGACCCTGGACGAAGTGCGCAAACTCGCGCTGGAGCTGCGCCCGTCGGTGCTCGACGATCTCGGCCTCGTCGCCGCGCTGCGCCAGTACGCGCGCACGACCGAAGAGCGGTCGGGCCTCGAGACCCACCTCAGCGTGGTCGGTTTCGACGAAGGCCAGCGCCTGCCGCCGGCGGTCGAGACCGCGCTGTTCCGCATCGCTCAGGAAGCGCTGACCAACGCCATTCGGCACGCCCGGGCGAGCTCGGTACGGGTGCGCCTGCGGCGCGTCGATGGCAAGGTGTCGCTCGAAGTACGCGACGACGGGGTTGGGCTGCCGACCTTGTCCGCGGCCAGCAGCAACGGTGACCACCTGGGCATGTTCGGCATGCGCGAGCGGGCGCGGCTGCTCGGCGGCGAGTTCGTGGCCACGCCGGTGTCCCCGCGCGGCACGCTGGTGCGCGTGCAGATCCCAGTCGCGAGCGCATGATCCGCGTCCTGCTCGCCGATGACCACACAATCGTGCGCCAGGGCGTGCGGCTGTGCCTCGAGGCGATGGGCGACATCGAAGTCGTCGCCGAAGCCGAGGATGGTGAGGTCGCGGTGCGGCTGGCCTCGGAGCTCAAACCCGACGTCGCCGTCATCGACCTGACCATGCCGCGGCTCAGCGGCGTCGAGGCCATACGCCAGATCAAGCGCGATGGCGGCTCAGTCGAGGTCGTGGTCCTGTCTGTCCACGACAGCGAGGCGTACGTCGTGCAAGCGCTACGCGCCGGAGCCGCGGGCTACGTGCTGAAGCGCAATGCCGCGACCGAGCTTGCCGAAGCCATTCGCGCGGCGCACGATGGCCAGGCGTACCTGCACCCGAGCATCGCGCGGCGAGTCATAGACGACTACCTGTCGCGCGTGCCCGTGACCGAGGACGCGGCCGAGCCGCACGATCGGCTCTCGCCGCGCGAGCGCGAGGTGCTGCAGCTCGCCGCTGAGGGGCATACCACGCGGGCCATCGCGGGGCTCCTGTGTCTGAGCACCAAGACGGTGGAGCACCACCGCGCCAGCGTGATGACCAAGCTGGGTCTGCACGGGCAGACCGAGCTGGTCAAGTACGCGATTCGTGTCGGGCTGGTCGAGTCGACCTGAGTTTTTCGACCACCTCACCATCTACGCTGGGCTGACCCAGTGGCGCGCCTGGCGCCTTGCCTGGACCGTGGTAGTCGCTGCCGCCGGTCACGATCAAGCTGCGTTGCTGCGCCAACGCGCGGAGGTGTTCGGTGAGCTCCGGATTACTGTCCGGGTAGTCGCACTCAATCGCTGTGAGGCCCGCTTCGACCATCGCGTCGAGGCGCCGCGGCAACTGCTCCCTACGCATCGCCGCATCGGCATCCTGGGTGAAGATCGGGTGTGCCAAGCCGGCCGCGCCGCCGGCTTCGCGGACCATGCGGATGGCTGTTGCCGCGTCAGGTGACGGGCGCGCCTGGGCAGCGGGCTTGCCGGAGCCGAGAAAGCGATCGAAGGCTTCCTGCTCGCTCGCCACGTAGCCGGCTTCAACCATGGCGCGGGCGATGTGCGGCCGCGTAACCACGGCGCCTCTCGCCAGCTCGGCGACGCGTTCGCGGCTGAGCTTCATGTTCAGAGCGTCGAGGGCCTGCATCGTTCGCTCCGCCATCTCTTCGCGCTCGCGCTGCAGCTTGTTCAGGAAGGCCTGTAGCGCCGGCGCATCAGGGTTCACAAAGAAGCCCAGCAGGTGGTCCTCGATGCCGTCGGCGTCGCGCACCGACAACTCGACGCCGGGGATGAGCTGCAGCCCCTCGTGGTCGGCTGCTTCCGCGGCTTCGGCGATGCCGGCGAGCGAGTCATGATCCGTCAGCGCCAGGCACTCCAGCCCCGCCGCCCGCGCCTGCCGCACCAGCTCGGTGGGCGAGAGCAGCCCATCGCTCCGCGATGTATGGGTATGCAGATCAGCGCGCACTGCCTAAGTGTTAGCAGTCCGTACGCCGGGTGCCGCCGCTGAGCTGCACTTGCTCGACCAGCCAGCCACCGCTCACGCGTCGCAGGGTGTACGTTTGCTCGCTCTCTTCGCGCACGCAGCGCGAGCGGCGACCCTGCTCGTCCACTTCGTCGTAGGTCCACACCTCGCGGGTCCGCAGCTGCATTTGATCGGGTGACACCGCGTTCGTGGACAAGACTTGCATCTCGAACGGCGTAGAACCCGCAAGGTGTGTCCCGGCCGAGATGAGGTGCTCGGCTTCACCGCGCTCGAAACTCAGCGCCTCTGGTCCGAACGCCGCGCTCATCGCCCGCAGCTTGCCCTCGGTGGGATCCTTATATGCCTCGAACACCAGTTCCAGCGCACGCTTCAACGCAGCCTCGGGCTGATTCGCTTCGGCTACCGCCGTCGCCGTCGCCGCGGCGCTGGTGCGGCTGATCGCCGTGAGCGACGCCTCCGCTACCACGAGCCGCGCTTCGGCAGCCTCCGCTCGCGCCTCAGCCGCGCGTCTGGCGGCGTCCTGCTGGCGGGCCCAGACCGTAAGTCCGATGGCGCCCGCCAGGACCAGCAGCACGAGCAGCCACGGCAGCAGCCGTCGGAATGGACGCGGTTCGGCACCGAGGACGCGCATGCCGTCTCCTTCTCATAGCGGTCGGTGTACAAGTGACAGGCACGGATGCTTCAGGCTAACGAGCAAGCGCGCTAGATGCATCGAATACTGCTCATCCTGGCCATCACGCTCGCGCTCTGGCCGGTGGCAGCACACGCGCACCGCTTCGGCCCACCCTGGCAGGCGCGGGTGTCAGTCGATCGCACAGTCGTGTACACGCAGCCGGACGCGGCATCACCAGCGGTCGGTCCACTCGAACGCGGGCAGATCGTCGTGGTGATCGGCGAAACGAAGGCCGAGACCAACACCGAGTGGAGCCAGATCCCCGACGGCTATGTCAGGTCGGGCGACATCGTCGAGGATGTCCTGCCCTGGATCGCCGAGGTCACGCAGCCAAGCGTGAGCATCGCCGCACGGCCGAACAGCAAGGAGCCGATCAGGCGCACGGCCAGGCAGGGCGATCTTTTGCGGGTCACCGGCGCCTCGCCGGGCATCGACGGCGACACCAGCATCTGGTGGGCCACTACCGAGGGCTACATCAGCCTGAGCTCGGTCCGCGCCGCGACCAGTGAGTGGGCGACGAACTGGATCCTGCCCAACGCTGACCTCGCTGCGAATGGCTGGTGGGGCGCCATACGCACGCAAGCCAACGTCCGCACTACCGCTACCACGAATGGCCCGGTTGTCGGCACCCTGAACCCCGGCGACCGCGTCAAAGTCCTGGCCGAAGAGCAAGGCGACGCCGTCGGCGCCAACGCCACCTGGTACCGCATCGACGGCGGGCGCTATGCCGGCGCATTCGTCCACTCCTCGCTCATCAACCGCCTGCCCGAGCCCAAGCCAGTCGTCGCCAGCCCTCCGCTATCGGAAAGTGAGACGAAGGAGCCGTGGATCGCCGTTTCACGCGCCAGTGCGACGCTCACCTTCTTCGATGCCGACGCAACGCCGCGCTTCAGCACGTACGTCAGTCTCGGTCGAGCCGGCGTGGAAACCCCGTCGGGCGACTACGACACCATGGGCAAGTACCGCTTCGACACGATGACCAGCGTGAGCGTTGCAAATGCCGACCACGCCTACCACCTGCCCAACGTGCCGTTCGTGCAGTACTACCGCGACGGTGGCTACGCCATCCACGGCACCTACTGGCACGATCATTTTGGCCAGCTGGAGAGCCAGGGCTGCATCAACCTGACGTGGGCCGATTCTGCTTACCTCTTCACACTCACGCTGCCGCCGGTCGCACCGGAAGACATCGCCCGCTGGGCGGTCAATCAGCCGGCGACACCGCTGGTCATCCTCAACTGAGTACCCTGGGCCGCGTTATGCCCGCCAAGACGTTCATGTTGACCTACGGCTACGTCCCCGACATGCTCGAACGCCGCCAGCCGCACCGCGGCGCCCACCTGCAACATCTGGAGCAAGCGCGCGATAGCGGCATGCTCACGCTGGCCGCCGCGCTCGCCGACCCGGTCGACGGAGCGCTGCTGCTGGTCGAAGCCGACCAGGCGCAAGAGGTCTTCGCCTGGGTCGCCAATGACCCCTACAACCACGCTGGTCTGATTCGGTCGGTGACCGTGCGCGAGATCAACGTGGCCATACGGTCATCCTGAGCGGAGCGAAGGATCTCGGGTTGCTGCTTGTCATCCTGAGCGGAGCGAAGAATCTCGGTTCCACGCTGAGATCCTTCGGCTCGCAAGCTCGCCTCAGGATGACCCCCGTACCTTCATGCCGCGCTGCACCAGCATGGTGACACCGGCGAGCAGCACCGCCACGCAGCCTGCCCAGTACGGCGCCGAATCGGCGATGTCTTCGTAGAGCACGCCCGCCACCAGCGGGCCAACCACCGCGGCCAGTGCTGCCGTCGACTGGGCTCCGCCGCTGGCCATGCCCTGCTCGCGCTCGCTCACCAGCTTGCTGATCAGGCTGGTGAGCGGGGCGCGCCACAGCGCGTTGCCCGCCGACAGCATTGCCATGGCCGGGAACAAGATGATTGGCTGCACCGCGACGATGATCAGCACGAACGCCGACGTCGTCGCCAGGACACCTCCCAGCAGAATCGTTGCGTCGGCCAGGCGCTGGCTCAGCCAGCGGACCGCGACACCTTGCATGAGGATGCCCGTCGCGGCGACTGCGACGAAGAGCGGAGCCACCTGGGTTGGTCCGAACCCGAAGCGACCATACAGGAACACCGCCAGGTTGGCCTGCATGCCCGTGAACGCCGCGTTGAGCAGGAAAGTTGCCAGAAGCGGCGAGCGCATCATCGGTCGCTCGAGCAGGCGTAACAGAATGCCGATCGGATTGAGCTGCGCGCGCAACGGGGTGCTCGAGCGGCGCTCGGGCGGCAGCGACTCCGGCAGCATGAACGCGGCAAAGATCACGTTCAGCAGCACCAGGCCCGAGGCGGCATAGGCCGTGAGTCGCAGGTCGATCAGGCTCAGGGCACCGCCCAGCGCCGGGCCAAACAGAAAGCCCGCGCCGAACGCCGCGCCCGCAAGACCGAAGATGCGCGTACGGTCCTCGGGCCGGGTGATGTCGGCGAGATACGCCTGTGCGGCGCCGATGTTGCCCGCGGTTGCGCCGGTGACGATTCGCGCCAGGTACAGCGCCGCCAGCGAGTCGGCCAGACCCATCATCAGATACCCGACCACTTCGCCGACCAGGCTCAACAGCAGAATCGATCGGCGGCCGTAGCGGTCGGATAAACCGCCCAGCACAGGCGTGGCCAGGAACTGCGCCGCCGAGTACATGGTGAACAGCAGCCCGACCTCGAGTGCGCCCGCGCCGAAGGCAGTGGCGTAGTACGGCGCGACGGGGATGATCAGCCCCACGCCGAGGATGTCCAGGAACATCGTGAACAGGATCAAGACGAGGCGACGGTCCACCGTTGCCGAGGCTAGCAGCCTGGCCGCGCTCACCCTGACAGGTTCGCGCTAGAGGCGAGCGGTGACGTACTCGCGCGCAGCGCCGAGCAGCACACCCGCCTGCTCGCGCGCGACAAAAACCGCCAGGTGGTCCAGGTGGGTCTCGGTGGCATTCACGATGGCCAGCCGCCCACCTGCGTCCAGCGTCAACTCGGGCAGTATGGCAGCCGGCACCACCACCAGCGATGAGCCGATGACCAGGCATAGCCGGGCCTCGGCGTGCGCCTGCTGCGCCTCGGCCATCTCGCGCACCGGCATCGGCTGGCCGAACGACACCGTCGTGGTCTTCAGAATGCCGCCGCACGCGCCGCACGCTGGCTCCTCCTCGCCACGAAGCACCCGCGCGTGAACCTCCGAGCGAGCAATGCGAGTGCCGCACCGCAAGCATTCGACAGCATGCGAGTTGCCGTGCAGCTCGACCACCGCCGCATCGGGCAGTCCTGCTTTCTGGTGCAGCCCATCGATGTTCTGGGTGACGACTCGCCTGACCAGTCCTGTATGCCACCACTCGGCAATGGCCCGATGGGCGGCGTTCGGCTCGGCGGCGGCGATCGACGCGTACGACTCGAGGCCTCGCCGCCAGGACTCCTTGCGCATCTCGGAATCGCGCAGGTAGTCGGCGTACTCGATCGGCGCGTAGCGTGACCAGATGCCGCCAGGGCTGCGGAAGTCCGGGATGCCCGATTCGGTGCTCACGCCCGCGCCCGTGAACACGACGGTGCCGCGCTCACCCGCATCGAGCAGCAGCTCGGCCAGCCGCGCCGGTCCTCCCTCTCCCTCTGGGCGAGGTTTTATCCAGGGGTGAGGGTTCCTCGGAAAACTTGCGCTCACCCGTCAATGGGCGGAGCCGGCATCCGCGGCAGCTGCGCCTCGCACCAGCGACCAACACTCAGCAGCCGCGCCTCCTGCCACGGCGCGGCCGCGAGCTGCACCGCCAACGGCAGGCCCTCATCGGCCAGCACGCCACTCGGCAAGCTCAGACTCGGAAAGCCAGTCAGGCTGAACGGCGCCTGCAGTGACGGCACACCAGTGGTCTCGCGTCCGGGCGCGACGTCGATCGCGGTCGGCAACAGCAGCGCGTCGATGGTTTCCAGACTGCGCGCCATTGCCGCGCGCACCCGCCGCCGCAGTCGCTGCGCGTGCAGGTAGACCACGCTTGGCACCAGCCGGCCGACCTCGACGTACGCGCGCAGACGCGGCGCATGCGAGCCCGGATACTGCTCCAGCAACTGCCAGTGGGCGGCCGCGGCCTCGCTCTGCATGATCACGTGGTGCACCGCCAGGAGGAGGTCTAGCGGCTCGCCCAGCCCGACCTCCACCACCCGCGCACCCGCCGACTCGAACGCCTTCGCCACGGACGTCACGTGCTCGGCCACCCGAGGCACTGCCGCGGCCAGCGCGTCGGTCACGATGCCGAGCAGCGGCGCGGGCGGCTCGCCTTCGACCGCGAATGACGGCACCGGCTCGGACACGCTGGTTGGATCGGCGGGGTCGTACCCGGCGACAGCCGAAAGGAACAGACCGCAGTCCTCGACACAGCGCGCGAGCACACCGACGTGGTCGAGGCTCCACGCCAGCGGGAAGACACCGCGCTTGCTCACGCGGCCATAGGTTGGCTTGAAGCCGACCACGCCGTTGTACGCGGCGGGTCGCAGCACCGAGCCAGCAGTCTGACTGCCGAGTGCCAGCGCCACTACGCGGGCTGCGACGCCGGCTGCGGAGCCACTACTCGAGCCGCCGGGCGTGCGCTCCGCCGACCACGGGTTGCGGGTGCGGGGAGGGTCGGCATACGCGAACTGCGTGGTGACCATCTTGCCGAGCAGGACCGCGCCCGCTCGTTTGAGCCGCGCGACAGGTTCCGAGTCAGCCGCCGGCACGCGCTGCGCATACGGCCCAAACCCGGCCGAGGTGCGCAGGCCCGCCGTATCGAAGATGTCCTTGGCACCGAACGGCACGCCGTGCAGCGCGCCCAGCGGCGTAGCGGCGCTGCCAACAAGCTGCTCCGCGACATGCGCGGCCTCCAGTGCGCGCTCGGCATCCAGAGTCTCCCAGGCCTGGACCTGGCCATCCACACGAGCGCTCCGCTCGAGCAGGTCGTTCACCAACTCAACGGGCGAGAGCTGGCGGTCGGCGATGAGCTGCGCGGCCTGGTGGGCGGTGAGCTCGTGGAGCGCTGTCGGCGCGTGGGTGTCAGTCATGAGTCGGGAGGGGTTCGGGGCCGAGTGGCTCGAGTCGTTCTTGCGCGACTCGCCACACGGCAGTCGCCGCCAGCTCGAGCGCAGTGCGCAGCGTTGCCTCGGCGCTGCGCTCCTCGCCGTACGTTTCGAGGGCGGCCTGCTCGAGCTGCTCCAGGACCGCTCGACGCGCCGGATCGTTGCCCTGCATGCGCTGCGAATGCTACCGCCGGCGCTCTACCGGCTTTAAACCGCTTTGCCACGAGTGACCCGTGGCGGCGCACCCCGCGAATTCATAGAGTTCGGCCATCGCCATCGCCGTTGCGCCTCTGACCACGGCACCTCTCGCGGCACCCGAGCTCGACCCGCGGCTGTTGCGCGCGCTGCACGACCTCGTCACCGATCTCAGCGCTGCAGCGGCGAGCGACGCTCGTTTCGAGCTTCCCGCTGCGCTCGCGGGCGAACTGCGTGCGGAGCTGCGCCGCCTGCTTGGCGCCGCCGCCTTCCGTGGCCGCGGCTCTGGGCGAGCGCGCCGGTCGGCCCGCGCCTCGACGAAGCGCGTGCAGGCGCTGGGCAGCGAGGCCGCCGCTCTGGTGAATGTGTGCGCGTTCGCCGAAGAGCTTGGCATCCCCATCAGCGAGACACAGCTGTCCGACCTGCGCCTCGGCGAACGGACGCGGCGCATCTTCTTCGAGGCCGGCCTCACCCACGTGCAGGACGTGGCCAACCTCTCGGCAGAGCGCGCGGCGGAGATCCCGCACCTCGCGCCGGCCAGCCTGGCTGAGCTGCGCGCCGCGATCTTCATCGCGCTCGAGGCTGCTGGCGAACGGCCCGCCCCGGCGCTGCCACCGCCCGGACATCCCGAAGACCTCTTCGAAGGACTGGTCGCCGGCGTCAACCACCTTCCGCCACGCGAGCGCGATGTACTAGTCCTGCGAGCCGGCGTCGAGGACCGCGTACATTCCACCGAGGAGGTGGCGCGCACGTTCGGGTGGGCACCCGAGGACGTGGACCGCGTCGAGGAGCACGCGCTCAACGCGCTCATGGCGCAGCCGGCGTGTCTCGAAGCGTCGTGGCGAATCGAGGAGCTGTGTGCACGGCTCGGTCTGGCGTGGGACGACGACCGGCTGCCGACCGCCGTAGCCGCCTGGTATCCGAACGCGCGCGCGAGCTTTGCCGGGCTCGCCGCACGGCTGATGGTGGAGCGCGGGCGGGTTGTCGCAGAGGTGGGTGGTCGGCCGTACTCGCCGCCTGCTGGTGTTCCGCACCTGGAGCCGCTGTACCAGGACGAGCGGCACATGCGCGCGCTCCACGGCCTCGTCGGCGCGCTGCAGACGCTCGGTAGCGCACGCATCTCCGCGCTCACTGCCGAAGTCAACAAGCGGCTGCCGCGGGCGCACCACGTCAGCAATCAGTTCGTTCGCCTGTGGCTGACTCGTCATCCCGAGCTGTTCACCCAGTACGAAGACGATCGCTTCAAGCTCGCCTCGCTCGACGTCGACGTGCTGCTGGGCCTGGCCAACTCGTGGCAGTCCAGTGGCTCGACGGGGTCTATGCCACCTGCCACGAACGCCGCCGCGCCGCGGGAGAAACGCAACGAGCGCATCGCCGCCGACATCGAGGCCTTCCTGCGCAGCCATGGCCCGCAGCCCATCGCCCGCATCCGCTCCCATCTGTATGGCCGGTTCATGCACGCGTCCGCCGACGCGATCGTTGCCAAGGATTCGCAGCGCTTCGTGCGGCTGGCGAACGGCCTTATCGGTTTGCGCGATACGCAGTAACGCGGCGGTCCGCGGCACGAGCGACGGGAAGGTCGCGCAGGAGCCGCGGCAGACGCGGAACGATGGCGCGCGAGGCGCACGCAACGAAACGCATCAGGCGCTCTCGACGCGGGCCCCAGGTGAAGCCGAAGCCGGCGCGCAGTTCGGGTGGCAGCAGCCAGATCGTGATCAGGCTCAGCGGGACGGCCAGCGGCGTTGGGAGCCACCACACCCGCGGCTGCAAGATGAACCGCCCCACGTGCCGACCCTGCGGGGTCACGTGCACCTCGCCCGAGGCAATGAGCCCCGCCATCCAGTCGCGCAGATCCTGAACGCTGTGTGGAAACTGCGCATCGGCGATGCCCCACAGGGCGCCATTGCGGCGGAACTCCGCGAAGTACGCATCGCGCTGAGCAGCCGTGAGCGGCTGCACGAATGTCTCGTACGCCAGCAGCGAGCTGTCGATCAACGTCGCGTACACCCACAGCAATAGCGAGCTGTCCAGCGCTGAGTAGGAGCGGCCATCGGGCGCGTGGCCTCGAACAGCCTCATGCAGACGCGTCACCGACTCCACAACCGCTACCGCGTGTGGCGTCTCGGCGAAGGCGAACGAGTAGATGGCATCGAGCGTGTCACGCAGTCGGCCGAGCGGATCCGAGCGGTAGCGACTGTGGTCGGCCACCGCGGCAGCAACCAGCGGATGCGCGACCTGCAGCAGCAGCGCCCGCGCACCGCTGCCGAGCAGTACCGCGGCCTCGCGGTCGACCAGCCAGGTGACACTGCCAGGCCCGAACAGGCCGTCGACGTCAGCTGAGCGTTTGGAGTCGATCACGCGCGATCTCGAGCATGTCGTGCACCGCCGACCGCAGCTCCTCCTCAGGCGAGCGGTTGAGCCGCTGCCGCAGCACCTCCACGATGGCTGCCTTCGGGCGGCGGTTGACGAATACCACGAAGCGAAAGCCGAAGCGGGCCTCGTACTGCTGGTTCAGCTCGCGCAGCTGCTCGTAGACGGTGGCCACCTGTGCTGGATTCTCAGAGGCGTAGCCCTGCTCGCGGTACGACAGCTCCGAGCGCTTACGCACGACCGCCGCGTTCTCACCGATGCGCGGGTGCGCGTTCACCACCTCGACTTTTTCCGCTCGCGAGAGGTGCTTGGCGGCAGCATCAGCGGCATCGAGCAATGCTTCGTACGACCCGAACGGCCGCTGGGCGCAGAGCGCTTCGCCGAGCGGCCCGGCGGCCTCGAAGAGCGGCCGCAGCGCACGCGTGAACTCCGGGCAAGTGAGGACGTTGAGCTCCGCGATAGGCACGAGCGTGGTCACGGGAACGCGCGCCGCGTCCACTCCTGCGGATCCACGTTCGCGCCATCGATCCACAGCTCCCAGTGCAGGTGCGGTCCCGTCGAGTAGCCAGTCGAGCCGACGCGGGCGATGACCTGGCCGGGCTTGACCGCCGTGCCTGGTGAAACCTCGGCACGCTGCAGATGCGCGTAGGTCGTGAAGACGCCGGCCCCGTGGTCGAGGATCACGATGTTGCCCCGCGCGGGCATACTGCCGACGAAGACCACGACCCCGTCAGCGGGCGCCGCCACGGGCGCACCGAGCGGCGCGGCGAAGTCCATGCCCGGGTGATATTCGTAGCTGCGATGCGTCCCAAACGCGGTCGTGACCGCACCCTGGACCGGCGCGCGGAACGCGCCGTCCCACAATCGCGGTCCGCTGTCCTGGCGGTAGAGCTCGGCCAGACGCCGATCTTCGTCCTGGCGGGCCTGGAGCTCGGCGTCGCTCGGCCGCAGATCGACGTCGTCTTCTGGGAACGTGGTGTGCCGCAGCGGCCACGCCTGGTCGAATTGCGCAGTATTGCCGGCTGCATCGGTAGCGGCCAGCTGCACGGTCAGTCCAGTCTCGGGTCCGTCCGGCGCAAAGCCGTACAGGAACCACCAGCCGCCGCTTGGGTCGGACTGCAGCCGCACGCTCCGACCGTTGATGGCGCCGCGCACGTCTTGCACCCGCTCATCGGCTCGCACCCGCAACGAGACGGTGTGTCCTTCCACCGGGCCCTCAGCCGGATCGAGGTTGACCTCGAGTCGCGGCGGCGTGTTGTCGGATACGAAGGACCAAACCGCGCTCGACAGGTTCTGCCGCCGCGACGTGTCGTGGACGACCACTTCTACCCGATGCGGGCCATCGCCCAGGCTGGCCGTGTCGAGTGCGATGCGGCCGTCAGCGCCACTCCGCACCTGATCGTCGACGCGCACCGAGACGACCCGCGTGCGGCCCGCGGGCGCCACGCTCAGACGTGCCTCGACGGGACCGCGTAGCGGCCCAGCCGGTCCATCGATCGTGACGGTCGGCGGCGTCTGGTTCGTGATCCACCACAGCGGATCCTCGAGTGGGACGTCGGCAAAACGCGCGAAGGCGATCGCGCTAACCACCACCAGCGCGAGCAGAAGCAGGCCGCTCTTCATGGCCTCATCCTGAGCGAAGCGAAGGATCTCAGAGACTAGTCCAGATCGTAGATCCTTCGGCTCGCAAGCTCGCCTCAGGATGAAGCGTCACCACCGCGTTCGATACTAGCCTACGTACCCGCGGGACACTCGGTACGCCGCGTGCCACCCAGCTGGATCGCGTCCACGATCCAGTCCTGGCCCTGACGCTTCAGGACGTAATTCTGGTCGCTGTCCTCGGTGAAGCAGCGCAGCCGGCGATCGGAGGCATCGCGCTCGTCGTACAGCCAGCGCTCGATACTGCGCACCTCGGCGCTGTCTTGATCGACCCGATTCACCGGTGACGAATCAACACTGAACGTCGACGCACCACCGAGATGCCGCCCATTCCCGCGCAAGAAATCGGCCTCGGCGCGCACGGCATTCAGCGCGTTCGGCGAGAACACCTCGGGCAGCGTATCGAAGGCTCGACTGGTCGGATCCTGGAACGCAGCGAAGAGTCGACCGAGCGCGCGCTCCAGCGCTTGCTTGGGTTCATTGACGCGCGACACCGCCGTCGCGGTGGCACCGGCCTCGGCGACCCGCTGTTCGGCGATGGCGGTGAGTGATGCCTCGGCGCGCGCCGCCCGCGCCTCGGCCACCTGCGCGCGCGCGAGCGCCGGCTCGAGTTGCGCCTCGGCCAATCGAGCACGCGCCCCCTGTTGATCGAGCCACAGCGTCGCCGCGGCGCCGAGCACGGCCACAATCGTCAGCGGCACGAGCACGGAGATCAGCCGCCGCCGAAAGCGCAGCATGTACTTCGTACAGAGTACGTGGGAGCAGGCTCCCTCTCCCTCTGGGAGAGGGCTGGGGTGAGGGCGCGCCTACGCGACTACTCCGCGGGTTCCCCTGCCTCGTCGACGGGCGGAGCCTGCTCAGGTTCTGGTCCGGGCACCACGGGCTGCATCGCGGGCGCGCTCCCCTTCCACGTGTCGGCGTACACGCGCGTCAACGACGTATACAGGTCGCCGTAGTCGGCGCCTGGCTCGATCTGCGTCTGCTCCGCCCATTCGTCCCAGGTGCTGACCACCACGGCCCATGGCGGATTCGACGCCAGCGCGCCGTCCCACGTTGCCTTGTAGTAGTTGCCGTCAGCGCGATTCTGGAAACACGTGGTGGCACGAACGCCACTATCGTCACAACCTGGCGAGACCGGCGGCACCCACAGCTTGTCGGGTGCTACCGCGCGCGCCTTGGCGGCCCACGACGGGAGCTGCCCACGCGGATTCGCGGACCACGCGATCGCATACGGGCTGATTCCATCCCAGGCATCGCTGGACAGCGTGCCGAACTGATCGCCGTCCGCCAGCCAGATCGCGCGCCGATCCGGGTCGACCTGGTTGCGCAATTCGCTCCAGTAGGAATTGGGGAACTGCCAGGTGGCCCAGAAGAAGAGGACCGGCCGACCTTCGAAGCTCACCAGCCCGGGGTCGCTGAGCCGCTGGTCATAGAACCCGCGCATCTCCTCGTACAGGTTGGCGTCCCAGGCGTGGAAATGAATCGTCGCCTTGAAGCCCGACGCGCGGCCCGCCTGCAGCACCTGCACCAACTGTTGGTCGCGACCGCCGCCGACTCCGTCCCACCACACGATGAACCCGTCGATACCTGCTGCCTGCGCCTGCTGCACTTGTTGCCGAACATCGCCCGACTGCATCCCGTAGTAGTAGGCAAGCACGACGTGTGGAGATTCCGAGTGTGCGACGTGCGGGCCAAATTGCGTGCCGAATGTCGCAACGACTGCCAGGCCCACCACGGCCAGCCGTCGCAACCGGGGGGGCGACCACATGGTTCGCGCATCATACTCGCGCTCCCCGGCTTGGCCAAGGACGCGGAGCGGAGCAAAACATACGGAGCGGTACCCGACTGTCGCCGGCGCGTCTGCTGCTGCACAATACCAGGCGCCATGACGAAGGGCTCGATTCGCGACGCGGCCGAATGCCTGCTAGCCGAGGAGGAAGTCTGGGCGCGTCCAGCGCTGCGCGAATCATCGCTGGCGTGGTGGACCGCCTCGCTGTCTGGCCACGCAGCCGACTACGAGCGCATGGAGCGAGCCGACAAGATTGTCAATGGCCATTACTCACGCGCCTCGACCTACGACCACATCCAGCAGTTGCTGCACACGCGCGGCCTGGACGCGCTCACCGGGCGGCGGCTTGCGCGACTGCGGCTGACGTACCAGTCGAAGCAAGCGCCCGTGCAGATGCTCGATCGCATCACCAGTGCTGAGGCGCGGATCCAGGAGACCTACAGTACGTTCCGCGCCGAGTTCGATGGCCACGCCGCCACCGACAATGAGCTCGAGGACGTGCTGCGTACGACCACCGAAAGCGAGCGCGCCCACGAGGCCTGGCACGCTCGCAAGCAGATCGGCCGCGTGGTTGCCGACGACCTGCGGCAGATCGCGGAAATGCGCAACGAAGCCTCCCGCGCTATCGGCTTCGCCGACTTCTGGCACGCGCAGATGCTCCTGGACGAGCTCGACCCCGACCGGCTGCTGCAAACGCTCGAAGAGGTCGACCAACAAACCCGAGCACCATTCCGCGCCATGAAGCGTGATCTCGATGGGCTGCTGGCTGAGCGCTTCGGCGTCGACAGAGCTGCGCTCCGTCCGTGGCACTATGCCGATCCGTTCTTCCAGGAGACGCCCGAAGTCTTCGCCCCGCCGGCCGACCCGCTGTACGCGAATCAAGACGTGGTGGAGCTGGCGGCCGAGACATACAGAAAACTCGGCTTCCGCAACATCGACGCCATCCTGGCGCGCAGCGATCTGTATCCGCGGCCGGGCAAAAACCAGCACGCGTACGCGGTCGATATCGATCGCGAAGGCGACGTCCGCACGTTTTTGAACGTGGAGCGCAACGCGCGCTGGATGAACACCCTGCTGCACGAGCTGGGGCACACGATTTACCAGGATGGCATCGATCGCACGGAGCTGCCGTACGACCTGCGCGACGATCCGCAGGGCTTTCTCAATGAGGGCTTCGCGATGTTCTGCGAGCAGCCATCGGTCGATCCGGCCTGGCTCACGGCAATGGTCGGGGTGCCACACGCGGAGGCCGAGCAGCTTGGACCGCGGCTCGCCGCGCAGTACACCGCCTCGCTGCTCGCGTTCATTCGCTGGTGCCTGAGCATCGTCCACTTCGAGCGCGGCTTCTACGCCGATCCGAGCCAGGACCTCAACCGACTGTGGTGGGAGATCGAAGAGCGATTCCAGGAGATCCCACGCCCCGACGCCCGCGATGAGCCCGATTGGGCAGCCAAAATCCACGTCGCGACCGCCCCGGTGTACTACCACAAGTACCTGTATGGTCGACTGTTCGCGGCGCAGCTCACGCGCAAACTGGACGCCGACGTGGGCGGCTGGTGGGCAGGCCGAGAACGCTCAGGCGCATTCATCAAACGCGAGCTGTTCATGCCCGGCGCCCGTTTCCCATGGACGGAGCTCGTCGAGCGCGTAACCGGCCGGTCGCTGGGCGTCGAAGCCCTGGCCGAGGCGGTTGCCTGGCCGCGAGCGCACTAATGTCGCGACCATCTATCACCGCCTTCTTCCCCTGCTACAACGACGCGGGCACTATCGCCACGATCGTCATCACGGCCGACCGCACACTGCGAGATTTAACCGATGACTACGAGATCGTCGTCGGCAATGATGCCAGCACTGACAACTCGCGTGACATTCTGGCCGAGCTGGAAGCGATCTACCCCCATTTGCGCGTCCTCGATCACGCAACCAACCGCGGCTATGGCGGCAACTTGCGCAGCATGTTCGCGGAAGCGACCAAAGATCTCATTTTCTACACGGATGGCGACGCGCAGTACGATCCAGCGGAGCTGAGCGTGCTGTACGAGCACCTCACACCCGAAGTCGACGTGGTCCAGGGTTGGAAAATCGCACGCTCCGATCCCTTGCACCGCAAGATCATCGGTCGTGTATACCACCACTTCGTGCGCCTCTGGTTCGGTCTGCACTTGCGCGACGTCGACTGCGACTTCCGCCTCTTCCGACGCTACGTTCTGGAGAGTTTTCCGCTCGAGAGCAACAGCGGCTGCATCACGGTCGAGATGATGACGCGCATTGAGCAGGGCGGCTTTCGGGTGCGCGAAGTGCCAGTCCATCACTACCATCGCGCCTTCGGACAAAGCCAGTTCTTCAACTTCGGCCGCGTTGCGCGCACGCTCTGGGAGTTGAGCCTGCTGTGGATGCGCATCAAGCTACCGGGGCGTCGGCGAGTCCAGTCGGGTTCGGCAACTCCGCCGAGGGTCTCGGGTCTCGGGTATCAGGTTTCGGGAGGTGATTCCGACACCCGACACCTGGCACCTGACACCGCGAGCGAAGCGAGCCTGGCACCTGACCCCGCGAGCAAAGCGAGCCTATGAAGCACCTCGAGTTCTACGCCGGCAAACGCATCCTGGTGACCGGTGGCCTCGGCTTCATCGGCTCGAACCTGGCGATGCGACTCCTCGATCTCGGCGCCAGGGTGCTCGTGGTCGATGCGATGATCGCCGAAACCGGCGCCAATCAATTCAACATCGACGATGTCAAAGACCACGAACGCCTGTCCGTGCGCATCGTCGACATCCGCGATGTGTTGGCTATGGAGCGGCTGGTCCGTCACCAGGAAGTCATCTTCAACCTGGCCGGCCAGGTCAGCCACATCGACTCGATGCAGGACCCGTTCACCGATCTCGAGATCAACTGCCGCAGCCAGCTGGCCCTGCTCGAGTCGTGCCGTCGCAACGCTCCCGAGACCAAAGTGGTCTTCTCGAGCACGCGCCAGATCTACGGGCGTGTACCCGACGAGCAGTTGCCGGTCGATGAGCGGCAGCCGCCCAACCCCGTCGACGTCAACGGCATCAACAAGCTGGCTGGCGAGCGCTACCACGTGCTCTACAACAACGTCCACAGCGTGCGCACCAGCGTGCTGCGGCTGACCAATACCTACGGGCCGCGCATGCTGGTCAAGAACAATCGCCAGACGGCCATCGGCTGGCTGATTCGGCAGGCCATGGACGGTGAGGACATCGCCATCTTCGGCGATGGCTCCCAGCTGCGCGACTTCACCTACGTCGACGACGTGGTCGAGGCGTGCCTGCTGGCCGGCGCCAACGACGCCGCGAACGGGCATGTGTTCAACCTCGGCGGCACGCAGCCAATCAGCCTGCGCGACGTCACCGAGCTGCTGGTCGATATCGCGGGCAGCGGCAGCTACCACCTGGTGCCATTTCCGCCCGAGCGCAAAGTCATCGACATCGGCTCGATCTACGTCGACGACGCCAAGATCCACCGCGCGCTGGGGTGGCAGCCAACCGTCGACGTGCGCGAGGGCCTTACGCGTACGGTGGAGTTCTATCGCGCCCACCGCGCGCACTACTGGGCCACGGCGGCAGTCGCAACGCCAGCATGACGGCGAGCCCGCCGGCACAGCGGAGTGTGCCGTTCAATCAGCTCAAGCCGGGCGTGGATGCGATCCGCGCGGAGCTCGACGCCGCGGTCGCGCGGGTGCTGGACAGCGGCCGCTTTCTGATGGGGCCCGAGCTCGAGCAGTTCGAGCGCGGCTTCGCCGCCTACCACGCGGACGACATGCACGCCGTCGGTGTCGGCTCTGGCACTGACGCCATAACGATCGCGCTGCGAGCACTCGGCATCCAACCCGGCGACGAGGTGCTGGTACCAGCCAATGCCGGGGTGCCACCCGTGGCGGCAACGGTCGCCGCGGGCGCGGTGCCAGTGTTCTGCGACGTCGATCCGCGCACGTACGGCCTCGACTCCGCTGAGGTCGCGCGCCGCACCTCCTCTCGCACGCGCGCCGTCCTCGTCGTCCACCTCCACGGCCAGCCCGCCGCGATCCCGCGTACCTCGCTAAAGATCGTCGAAGACTGCGCCCAGGCGCACGGCGCCACCGTCAACGACCAGAAAGTGGGTACCTTCGGCGATGCCGCCGCGTTCAGCTTCTATCCGACCAAGAATCTTGGCGCGCTCGGCGACGGCGGCGCCGTCCTCACCCGCGACCCAGGCGTCGCCGAGCGGGCGAAACGGCTGCGCATGTACGGCTGGCGCGAGCGCTACGTGAGCGAGGAGCACAGCACGGTCTCGCGCCTCGGCGAGCTCCAGGCTGCGCTCCTGGGAGTCAAACTGCGCCACCTGGATGTCTGGAACGCGGCTCGCCGCCGCCTGGCTGAGCGCTACCGCGCACGCCTGGACGGCATGGTGGAGATGCTGCCGCCCGACGGCGTGTTCCACCTCTTCGTCATCCGTACGCGGAAGCGCGACGCGCTTCGTGCGTGGCTCGGCGAGCGCGGCATCGCCAGCGACATCCACTACCCACTCCCCACGCACCTGCAGACGCCCTACGCGAAGTACGGCGCGGGCCCAGGCTCGCTGCCGGTAACGGAACGGTTGGCCAGCGAAGTCCTGAGCCTGCCCATCTACCCCGAGCTGCCTGAGGACGACGTGGACTACGTCGCCGAGCAGGTGCGCAACTTCATCGCCAAGCATGGAGCCTGAGCAGTACCAGGTCATGGCGCGCCGTGAGACGCGTCACTGGTGGTACGCGGGCATGCGCCGCGTCGCGCTCGCCGTCCTGGGCAGTGCTCTTCAGGATCAGCCCCCGTTGCGCATCCTCGACGCCGGCTGCGGCACTGGCGGCACTACTGTCGAGCTACGCCGCTTCGGCTCCGTCGTCGGCATCGATCTGGTGTGGGATGCGCTGCAGCCCGCCCGCTCGCGCGGCCTCACCAGCCTCACTCGCGGATCGATCGAAGACCTGCCCTTCGCAACCGCGAGCTTCGACGTGGTCACGAGCTTTGAAGTCATCTACCACCTCGGCGTGGGCAGCGACGATGATGCACTGCGCGAATTGCGCCGAGTGCTCAAGCCAGCGGGGCTGCTGCTGTTGCGGGTGCCCGCACACGACTGGCTGCGCGGCGAGCACGACCGCCTGGTCCACACTCGCCACCGCTACTCGCGCACCGAGGTCGTGGACAAACTCACCGCCGCTGGCTTCGCGGTCGAGCGCGTGAGCTGGGCGAACAGCCTACTGTTTGCACCAGCGGTGGCGAAGCGGCTGCTGGAGCGACACAACGGCCGCGCCGAGGCGAGCGGTGAGCCGGACCTGTGGCAGCCGCCCGGGCCGCTCAACGCACTCCTCGAAAGCACCATCGCCGTGGAGGGCCTGGCCATCCCGAGGGGACTGCCGCTGCCCTTCGGACTGTCGGACGCCTGACACCCGACCCCCGACCCCCGACCCCTGGCCCCTGGCCCCCTACGTCGTACTGGCGGCATGCGCCCTCGTGCTCCACCGCGACGGGTTGTTCGGTGGGCCGGCGTTCTACGAACGCGACACTCAGCTCTTCTACTACCCGCTCGCTCAATGGGTGGGCGAGCAACTGCGAGGCGGCCACTACCCGCTGTGGCTGCCGGGCATCTTCACCGGCTATCCCATCTTCGCCGACGGTGAGCTCGGCCTCGCCTACCTGCCGCAGGTGCTGCTGTTATTTGTGCTCCCGACGGCCGAGGCGATTGTGTGGCTGCGCGCGCTGCACGTCTTCCTGGCCGGTGCCTTCACGTTCTGGTTTCTGCGCACGCTGCGGCTGGACCCGCTGCCCGCGCTCGGCGGCGCCCTCGTCTTTGCCTTCGGCAGTTTTCTGAGCGCGCAGATGCACCACGAGAACGTCGTGCGGTCCGCCGTCTGGCTGCCCGCCGTGCTGGCCTGCTTCCAGCGCGCCCTGGATGCTTCTGCTCGCTCGGCCTTGCTGCGCTGGATCGCCGTGGGCGCGCTCGCCTTCGCCCAGGCCGCGCTCGGCCTGCACGTGCAGCCAGTACTTATGATCGCCTTGGCGCTAGCCAGCTACGCAGTCTTCCGCGCGCTATGCTTCCGCGGGCTATGCTCCCTCTCCCTCTGGGAGAGGGCTGGGGTGAGGGCTAGCTTCAGGCCACTCGCCACCGCCGCGGCAATCGGCGTGGGCGCCTTCGGCGTAGCCGCGGTGCAGTGGCTGCCGCAGGGCGAGTGGGCGCTCGTGTCCTCGCGCCGCGGCGGCGTCACCTACGAGTTCGGCAGCGCATTCGCCATCCCGCCAGAGAACCTGCTCACGATTCTGTTCCCGTTCTTCTTCCGGCTACCTGACGCAACGACCTGGTGGACGCTGTGGCAGCAGTGGGAAACGGAGCTGTACGTCGGCATTCCCACGCTGGCGCTGATGGTCGTGGGCATCCTCTTCGCGCGCCGCAAAGAGCTGTTCTTCTTCGTGTCCCTTGGCGTGCTGTCGCTGTTGATCTCGATGGCGCACTATGCGCCGCTGATCAACCTCCACTTCTGGCTCTGGTCCGTGCCCGGCTTCTCGTTCCTTCGCGCACCAGGCCGGTTCAGCTATCTGGTCGTGTTTGCCTGCGCGTGCCTGGCGGGCCTTGGCCTGCAGGCCCTCCAGGCGCGGCGCGCCCGACTCTTCGTGGCCCTCGGCGGCGCGGTTCCCTCGGTTGGCGTGCTGGCCGCGCTGCTCGCGGTGCTGCCCAACTGGCGCAACTGGCTGGCAGCTGATCCGGACCGCGCCCGAGCTTACGTCGAGTCGACCTACCTCGCCACACGCGCACAGTTCCCGATCGACCCCAACCTGGTTGTCTCAGGGCTTCTGTACTCCCTCGACCTGGGCAATCCGAAAACGCTCTGGGGCCTGGCGCTGCTGGTCCTCACGACACTCGGCTTCGTGGCCTGGCTCGAGCTTGGCGCCCGACGTGCCGCTGTCGGTCAGGCGGTACTGGTAGGCCTCATCGCGGTCGACCTCCTGACGTTCGCCGCGGACTTTCACCCTCGCGCTCCGCTCACGTCACTCGCGCCGCTGCTCCCAACGAGCGTATCGCCTGGCCAACGCGTGCTGCTGTATGGCGCGAGCGAACTCCCCGATTTCGAGCCGAATCAGCTGCTTGGCGGCGACGTGGGCACGGCCGAGGGGTACAGCTCGCTGCCGTCGCAACGCCACGTCGAGCTGTACGCCGCCACGATGACCCAGCCCGGCCTGTTCGATCTGTGGGGCGAGCAGGCCGTCATCGAGCCTGCTGTGGCAGCTGATGCGCACGTCGTGGATGGCGTCCGCTTCCGCGCCGAGCATCCGTTGCTCGCGGGCTTCGGCGGCGCTGCGCCATCCGTGCTGCGCGTGCCCGCCGACAGCGGTCCCATCGCCGCCATTCGCATCGTCGGCACCCTCAGCTATGCGTTCAACGTGCCGCAAGGCGCCACCATGGCCACGCTCGACGTCGACGGCGCGCGCATGCCGCTTCGCGCTGGCATCGAGCTGAGCGAACGCGCCTACGACCGACCCAGCCTGAGCGGTCTGGTGCAGCACCAGCGAGCCGCCATCGCGTTCGACTTCGAAGAAGCCACACCCGAGGGCGAGGCGTACGTCGGCCACCTGTATCAGGCCTCGCTGGCGCTCGACCCGCCGGTGTCGCCGCGCACGCTCACCCTTACGCCGACCGACCCGAGCGTGCTCGTCGAAATCCACGGCCTTGCGTTGATCGCTCCGAACGGGCAGCCGCGGTCGTTGGACCTCGCCGACCGCGACGGGTTCCAACGCCTCGGCCCGACCACCATCAGGAACACACGCGCATTACCGCGCGCGTTCGTGCTACCACGCTCGCAAGGCTTCTCTGCAGCCCGCCATCCGGGCCTCACCGCGACGCAAATCGTGGCCAGTCCCGACATGGATGTGCACCGTCAGGTGCTGATCGAAGGCGACCCTGAGGCGCCCGATGCCCCGCTGTCCAACGGCGTCGACGGCCTGCCCGCGCGGCTGGTCGACGTCGGTCCGAACACCGTACAGGTGATTGCCTCAGCCGACGTCCCGAGTTATCTGGTGGTGACCGACTTCTATCACCGCGGCTGGAACGCCTATGTCGATGGCCGTCCGGCACGTGTGCTGATCGCCGACGCGATGTTCCGCGCTGTCAGCGTCGAACCCGGCCAGCACGTTGTCGAGCTGCGCTTCGAGCCACTGTCGCACCTCCTCGGCGCAACTGCGTCAGTGTTTACGTTGCTGGTGATGCTGGGGCTGCTACTGTACGGGCTACGCCGCCACGTGTAAGGGGAGGAGCGTTGTCATATGCGTCCTATGTTTCGGTTGTCGCGACTGCTGACCCTGCTGGCCACCGCTTCGTTGGTCGCGTCCGCCTGCGCCTCACTGCCCGGCGCATCGACCAAAGCGGGCGGCAAGCTGAGCGTGTACTCGGCGCTCAACGAATCGACCAACAACGCGTTCGTGGACGCCTTCAAGAAGGCCAACTCGGGCATCGAGGTCGAGATCCTGCCGCTGGCCGCGGCCGGCGAGCTGCAGACCCGCATCCAGACGGAGAAGGCCTCGCCCAAGGCCGACATCTTCATCGGCGGCTCGAGCGAATTCCACGATCCGCTGGGTAAGCAGGGGTTGCTGGAGCCGTACAAGTCACCCAACGCTGCGTCGGTCGACGCGGCGTTCAAAGACGCTGACGGCAACTGGACTGGCTGGTACATCGGCATCTTCGGCCTCGCCATCAACAAGGATCGCTGGTCGAAGGAGATGGCTGGCAAGCCCATGCCATCGTCCTGGGACGATTTGTTGGGCGAAGACCTCAAGGGGAAGCTCGACTTCCCGGACCCGGTCAAGACCGGCGGCGGCTACATCTTCCTGGCCACTCAGGTCTTTCGCTTCAACCGCGACGAGGCCAAGGCGATGGACTTCATGAAGAAGCTGCACGCCAACATCGGCCAGTACGTGGGCACCTCGCCGCAAGGCATCGAGCTGGTCGGCCAGGGACAGTTCCTGATGGGTCCGAACTGGGGCCACGACATCCTCACCGCTTCGCAAAAGGGTCAACCGCTGGAGTTCAAGGCTCCGACGGACACGGCCAATGAAGTGGGCGCGGTGAGCATCGTCAAAGGCGGGCCAAACACCACCGCGGCCAAGGCGTTCGTCGACTGGGTCCTGACCAAGGAGGCCGGCGAGCTGATCGCGATTGGGCCACGCAGAACAAGGACCGCCTCATCAAGATGTGGCAAAGCTCAGTAGGCATCTAATCTGAAAGTTCCTCGGCGCATGCGCCGCCCGTAGTCTTCATAGCTTCTTTGGCACGCCCTTCGGGCGAGGGGCTCTCAGTGTTTAGCTGCTTTGGAGCGGCCTTCGGCCGAGGGGGCAAGCCCCCTTCACCCCCGCTGCCGCGACGCTAGCCGTTCAACGCCGTGCGAACATCGCTGGTTATGTGCTGCGTCTACCTTTCGTACGGATAAGTGCCATCGGTAGATCGTGTGCAGCAACAAGCGTGGGCCTATGCGAACAAACGGCGCACCCTGGATGAGCTCAGCGATGTTCGCATGGCGTCCCACAGCGAGAATCGCTGAAACGGGGTGAAGGGGCGGAGCCCCTCGCCGCGCAGCGGCGTTGTGTTGCCAATGCGCAGGAGGGCGCGGATGTCACGGGGCTGCAGCTCGTGGCGGACAACGCTGCGGCGGCGGGGAATGCTTCGCTAGTCCAGACAAAACTCACGGGCGTTGACGGCGCGCCGACCGATCGGACGGTCAACCTCCCCGCGGGCTTCAGCATCAGCCAGATGGCCACAGGCCTCGACAACCCCCGCTTCATGCAATTCGACGACGCGGGCAATCTCCTGGTCGCCGACGACGACGCGGGCAAAATCTACCGTTACCCAAGTGGACTGGCCCCAGCGAGTCAGCCGCCGGCACCGCTGCTGAGCGGACTGGGCGGGCCATCCAACGTCGCGCTGCACGATGGCTACCTGTACGTTGGCGAGACGCAAGCCATCGCCCGCTACGCGTACGACCCCAACGCCCCACCAGGTGAGCGCGAAACAGTGGTGCCCAATCTGCCACGCGGCGGCCACAACACCCGCACGGTGGTGTTCGGCCCCGACGGCACCATGTATGTCTCGGTCGGCTCCTCGTGCAACCTGTGCGACGAGAGCGACGAGCGGCGGGCCGCCATCCTGCGCTTCAACGCCGACGGGTCCGGCTACGAACGCTTCGCCTACGGCCTCCGCAACGCCGTGGGGCTGGCCAGTCAGCCGGGGACGGGCCTGTTGTGGGCGACAGTGAACGAGCGCGACAACCAGGGCAACGAGATCCCGAATGACCTGGTGACCATCGTGCGCCAGGGCGAGAACTTCGGCTGGCCCGGCTGCCAGCCGCCCAACGCCACGCCCCAGGATGCGGGCCGAAATTGCGATGGCATCACGCCGCCAACGGTCGGCATCCAGGCGCACTCAGCACCGCTCGGTCTGGCCTTCTATGCAGGGCAGCAGTTTCCAGCCGACTACGCCAACGACCTGTTCGTGGTGCAGCACGGCTCCTGGAATCGCCAGCCACCGGCGGAGCCCAAGCTGATGCGCATCCACATCGACGCGGGCCGGCCGACCGTGGTGCATGACTTCGCGACCGGCTGGCAGCGCGCCGACAGCAGCCGCTGGGGTCGACCCGCGGGCGTGACGGTCGCGCCCGATGGCAGCCTCCACTCCTCACTCCCCACTCCCCCTCACCACCAGCGGATGCGACGGAAGAGCACCCACAACGCTAGCGACGCAATGGCCATCAGCGCCAACGAGAACGGATAGCCATACTCCCAGTGCAATTCCGGCATGGTCTGGAAGTTCATGCCATAGACGCCAGCAACGAGCGCATCCACCATCAGAATCGCGGTCACCGCGGTCATCTTCTTGACCGTTTGATTTACATCGTTCGAGACAAACGACAGGTACGTATCCAGCGCGGAAGACAGCAGATCGCGGTACGTATCCAGACCATCGATCACGCGATTGGTGCGATCGTAAAGATCTTGAATATACGGATAGAACGCGTCAGGAAAGAGCTGGTGGTCGCGCCGTAGCAGGACATTCATAACGTCACGCGCTGGTGCGACGACTTTGCGCACTTGAAAGAGGTCTTTCTTGAGCTCGAAGATCGACTGCAACGTCTTCTGGTTGCGCCGACTCGAGAACATCTCCTCCTCGATGTCTTCGCTCCATTCGGCCAGCGCGTCGAGCGCCGGAAAGTAGCCATCGATCACGCCATCCAGGAGCTCGTAGGCCACGTCCTGTATCTCGAGCGCGTGGTCACTGCCGCCCACCGTCGGCTGCAGGGTCCCATCCGAAATGCGCCCGATCAGCTCGTCGACGGCTGGGATGGGCAGCCAGTGGATGGTGACCAGCTGCCGCGCGGTCCAGAAGAACTGCAGCTCGTGCATCTGCAATCGACGCCGATCCGCCTTGCGCTCCGAACCCACGGCGTACAACACCCCGAAGTACGCGCCGTCGTACTCGTCGAGCTTTGGCCGTTGGTGGTGATGCAGGATGTCGCGCACCGCCATGGGATGGATGTTGAAGCGCTGCGCCAACCAGTCGATGTCATCTTTGTCGGGCTCGCTGAGATCGATCCAGGCCAGTGTTTCGCGATCGAGCTCCCTCGCCTTGTCGCCCACGTCATCGCCGCTCAGCACCTTCAGGCCAGCCCGCTCGTCGCCGGCCGGCCGGGTCGCGACGTGAGAGATCACGCCCGACGTGAATTGACGACCGGCAGAGGTGGAAAGACGATCTCGCGCTTGTCCGGTGGCGCTTTGGCCAGCATTGCCAGATCCATGAACAGCAGCCGCAGCTCCCGCCGCTGTGCCTCCGTCAACTCGTGCGGTTGGACCTCTCGCAGGACGCTGCGCAGACCGCGAGCGAAACGCAAGACGCCGTTTCGCCGCGAATCGGCCACCGCCGTGCTGCCACGACGACCCTTCACCGCGGCGCGCACGCGCGCATGATCCCAGCGTTCATCGGCGGCTCGGTGAGCGAGCATCTTGCGCCGCTCCGGACTCACCGTGAGCAGCTCTTCGGCAGCGCTGACGGTAATGCGGTTGTGTAGCACCAGTGGCGCCAGCACCGCGTCTTCAAACACGCGCAACCGCTTCGAAACATACGCCGGACTGCGCTTGATCGCCTCCGCTACCTGGCGCGTGCTCCAGCCGCGCTCGCGCACGAGGGATTCGAGCGCACGTGATTCCTCGCGCGCACTCAGGTCACTCCGCTGAAGGTTCTCGACCAGCGTGAGGACAAAAGCCTCGCCCTCGTTGGCCTCGCGGACGACGGCCGGAATGTCGGTCCACCCGAGGTCGCGCACCGCGGCCAGGCGGCGATGCCCGGCGACGACTTCGAACGACTCGTCGACGGGTCGCAGGACGATGGGTTGGAGCAGGCCGTGGGCACGGATGCTCTCGGCCAGCTCGGCGATGTCGAGCAGGCGCCGCCGAGGGTTGCGCGGACTTGGCCGAATCGTCTCTAGCGGGACGCGTGTAGTCTCGTTCGGCTCGCGCACGGAGAGCCGCAGCATAGTGCGCCTAGTCTACAGTCCTTCGTCAATCCCAGCGGCCGTACGGCTCACTTGGCATGAGCAGCCAGCACAACCCGTACAGCACGGTGCCAGGCACACCGCCCGGCAGGAACGCAAGCACCCACAAGATGCGCACGATGGTCGGGTCGATGCCCAGGTAGTCGGCCATACCGCCAGCCACGCCAGCGACCATACGATCGCTGCGTGACCGATAGAGTCTTCGTTGCAGGTTCACGCCCATTGGACGCGCCGAGGGCATGCTGGGTTGCGGTCATTCCCACCCTCCGCCGACACCCGCTAGCCAGCAACAGAGACCGGTCCTGCGTCCCCGAAGGGAAGGAGACCGGTCTTGTGTCCACGGGGTGGAGGAGGTCGGTCGCCGGTGTGCGAAGAACCGGTCGGTCGTAGCTCCTGGAGGGCCGGTCACTCGTCGTTGGACCGCGAGCGAAAGCCCTGCAGGATAGCTATCGTCTCTGCTGAGGTCACGCCGAAGCGATGCAGCGTGTGCCGCGCCATTTCGAGCGCCAGCTCGAGCTCGCCTGAGACCGCCAGATCGACACCGCGCGACCGCAGCTCGCGCACCTGCTCCTCACTGTGGGTACGGGCCACGATGTCGAGACGCGGCCACCCGCGGTGGGCGTAGTCGACGATTTGCCGCGCCGCCACGGCGTCGGGAACGGCCACCACCAGCACTCGCGCCTGATCCAGTCCAGCGCGATCGAGGATGACCGGGTTATCGGCGTTGCCCAGCAGCGCCACCACACCCTGCTCACGCAGCCGCCGCACGACCCGCGGGTCGTGGTCGATCGCCACAAACGAGAAGCCACGCCGAGTCAGTGCCTCGCCGATGAGCTGGCCGACGTCGCCGTACCCGCAGATGACCGCATGGCGACGCCCGGGCGGCGGCACCGCGACCTCCTCGCGCGACATGGCGCGCTCCAGGCCTCGAACAACCCGCCCGGCACTCGCGTGCAACGGCGGCGCCACCACGATGCTCACCGCTGCGCCCGCGAGGATCAGGTTGAACCCATCGGCGGTCACGGAGCCTCCGTCGCGGCCCAGCCGCGCCAGAAGAAACGAGAACTCGCCGCACTGCGCCATCGCTACGCCGACCTGGGCGGCGGTCCTTGGCGAGCTCCCCAGGAGCGCGGCCAGCCCACCGACGATGCCGCCTTTCACGGCCAGGATCAGCAGCAGCACCAGCAGCACCAGCGGCCAGCTGGTGGCCATGAACACCGGGTCGACGAGCATGCCGATCGACACGAAGAACAGTCCCGCGAGCACGTCACGCAGCGGCACGATCTCAGCCAGCACCTGATGTGACAGGTCGGACTCGCCGACTGCGAGCCCGGCGACGAATGCGCCCAACGCCAGTGAGACGCCGAACAGCGTCGAGACAAACGCCGTGCCCAGCGCCATCGCCGCGACGGCCAGCACGAACAGCTCGCGGTTACGCAGCCGCGCCAGCCACTCGAACGCTTTGGGGAAAACTCGCGAGCCCAGCGGGATCAGCAGAATGAGGAACACACCCGCCTTGCCGAGCGCGATGGCGACATCGGCCAAGCCGGTCGGTGGTTCGGCCGCCAGCGCGGGCAGCAGTACCACGAGGACAATCGTGGCCAGGTCCTGCACGGTCGACCACGCCAGGGCGATGCGGCCGTGCTCGGCTTCGAGCTCGCCGCGATCGGCGAGCACTTTGCTCAGGACGGCGCCTGAGGAGATAGCCAGCGCAGCGCCGAAGAACACCGCTCCGCCGAGCTCCCAGCCGAGGGCGACGCCGACCAGCGTGCCGATGGCAATGGTCAACAGCACCTGCACGGCGCCACCGAGCAGGGCCACCGTGCCTGCTTTTGCGAGATCGCGCAAAGAGAGCTCGGCGCCGATGGTGAAGAGCAGGAACACCAGCCCGATGTCTGCGAGCTCCTGGACGGCGTTCGGATCGGCCACGAAGCCGGGCGTAAACGGGCCGATCACCACACCGGCAGCGATGTAGCCGATCACCGCCGATTGCCGCAGGCGCGTGGCGATGAGGGCGCCGACCAGGGCAGCCAGCAGCGCCAGCGCCAGATTCGCGATCAGCCCAGAGTGCATATCGCCGAATTGCTTGCGCCCAAAATTGAGCAACGAAGCGGTTTGACAGCCGCCATGACCCTACTTACCATGCCGCCACACTTTGTCCGGCTTCGAGGGGAGCTGAACCAGGGAGGTTCCATGCGAGGGTTGGTCCGACGAGTTCTACCCCGGTTGATTACCGGCTTGGCACTGCTGGCCGCCAGTGTGCCTGTCGCCGCACCCGTTGCGGCGCAGGATTATCCGTCGAGCATCGTGATCGGCATCAACCTGCCGTTTACGGGCGCCGACGCTGCCGATGCGGTCAACCTGCGCGATGGCGCGTTGATGGCCATCGACGAGATCAACAACCGCGGCGGCATCGCGGGAAGGATTACGATCCAGCCGCTGGTGAAGGATGACGGCACCGTCGCCGCCGGGCAATACGATCCCGCCCAGGCCGCGACCAACACCAAGCAGTTCGTTGCCGACGATAACGTCGTGGCCATCGTTGGTCCGCAGATGAGCGGTTCCGGCAAAGCCATGTCCCCGATCGCGTCGGAAGCGAGCCTGATGATCATCACGCCCAGCTCCACCAACCCGGACATCACTGATCCCAACTTTGCCAGCCAGTACCGACCCGGTGGCAAGGCCATCTACTTCCGCACCGTGACCACCGACGCCTTCCAGGGCCCGTACATGGCGAACTACGCCGCTGGAGTGCTGAACATCCACTCGGTCTACATCCTGGACGACACGGGCGCCTACGGCGAAGGTATTGCCAACTCGTTCGAGGCCCAGGCGCTGGCGAAGGGCATGAATGTCCTTGGCCACGACAAGCTGAACCCCAAGGAGTCCGACTACACCACGATCCTGACCAAGATCAAAGCCATGAATCCGGATGCCCTGTACTACGGCGGTGTCCAGCAGGCAGCGGTCAAGCTCGCGGTGCAGGCCAACGATGTGATGCCGAACGTGCCCAAGCTGGGTGGCGACGGCGTGTACTCAGTCAGCTTCCCGAGTGATGCCGGCCGCGCGGCTGAGAACTGGTACGCCACAATCGCGGCGCCGTTCTCGATCGGCGAGCCCGCGGCGCAGGGGTGGGTAGAGACCTACAGCTCGAAGTTCGGCCAGAAGCCACAGGCCTACGCACTGACAGCCTACGACGCCGTGCTGGTCCTCGAGGACACCGTCACCCGCCTGATCAACGACGGCATGCCAATTACCCGCGAGAACGTCCGCGACTATGCGCAGATGACGCAGCTGCAGACCCTGCAGGGCCTGATCTCGTTCGATGACAACGGCGATCTGGCAGAGAAGGTCATCTCCATCTTCCAGGTCAAGGACGGCCAGTACCAGTACGTCGGAACCGCGCCGCAAAGCTAGGAGTGAGGAGCGGGGGGTGGGGAGTGAGGGCGACGTTACGCCGCACCAGCCTCCCCCACTCCCCAAACCTCACCCCCCACTCCCCATATGACGCCCGCTGAAGCCGTCATTCTGCAGCAGCTCATAAACGGACTGTCGCTGGGCATGATGTATGCCCTGCTCGCGCTGGGCTTCACGATGGTGTACGGCATCATCGAGCTCATCAATTTCGCCCACTTCAACGTGTTCATGTCCGGTACGTTCTTCGGGCTGTGGTTCCTCGCCCTGCTCGGCTACAACCGCGCCTCGGCACCGCTCACCGGCGTCACGCTGGTGCTGGTCTTCGTCGCCGCGTTCGCCGTCACGATGATCACCACCGGTGCTCTGGGTGCGATCATCGAACGGATCTGCCTGAAGCCAATGCGCGGTGTTTCAGGCACTGCGCCGATGATCACTACTATCGGCGTATCGCTCATCCTGCAGAGCTTGATCCTGTACGCGACCAACTTCGCGAACAACGTGCCGTTCCCGGCGCTGGTGCCGAATCAGCGCTGGGCGCTCTTCGGTTCGACCGTCGAGATCACACTCAAGAACGTGTTGCTGTGGTCATCGGCACTGGTGCTGATGGTGATCCTCGACTTCTTTGTGCGCCGCACCTGGCTCGGTAAGGCGATGCGCGCAACGGCGCAGGATCCCGAGGCCGCGCGGATGATGGGCATCCGCATCGACGTGATCATCCTGCTGACGTTCTTCATCGGCTCTGCCCTGGCGGGTGCGGCGGCACTGATCTTCGGCGTCTACTACGGGCTGACCTCGTACCTGGTCGGCTATCTTGCTGGCTTGCGGGCGTTCACCGCGGCGGTGCTGGGCGGTATCGGCAACATCCCGGGCGCGGTCCTGGGCGGTCTCGTCATCGGGTTCGTCGAGGCGATGAGCGGACAGTTCATCGGCAACGCCTGGTCCGACGTCGTCATCTTCTCGATCCTGATCATCGTGCTCGTGTTCCGCCCGAGCGGCCTGCTCGGGATGACGCGTTCACAACGCGCATGAGCACCGTTCCCGCTAAGGACGTCCCGGACTCTCTCCAGCCACCCGCCTACGTCGCCGAGCCCGCCAGCGGCGTCCCGCCCACCCGACCACGGTTCGGCATCGCCCTGCCATGGGCGGGCCTGCAAACTGGTCGGCGCACCCTGCTCCAGTGGACGATCGCGTTCGCGCTGCTCACGGCGCTGCCATTTATCGATTCCAACGGCGGCGACCTGGATGCGTTCGCCAACGCCGGGACCTACGTCCTGCTCGCGCTCGGCTTGAACGTCGTCGTCGGCTTCTGTGGTCTGCTCGACCTTGGCTACGCGGCGTTCTTTGCCCTGGGCGCGTACGCCTACGGGCTCGCCGCGTCCTTCCAGTTGAAAATCCCGTGGTCGGTGCTGTGGGTGCCCTTCCAATGGCTCGGCCAGGTCGACCAGGTGCAATTCGGCGGCGGGCCCGTGGCGCAGCTGCACTTCTCGTACTGGGTCATGCTGCCTGTCGCAGCGCTGATCTGCGCGGGATTCGGCATTCTGTTCGGTGCGCCGACGCTGCGGCTGCGCGGCGACTACCTGGCGATCGTGACGCTCGGCTTCGGCGAGATCGTGCCAATCGTGTTACGCAACGCGAACACGGTCACCAACGGTGCGCAGGGCCTGCCCGGTGTGCGGACGCCATCGATCTTTGGCATTAACTTCGGCTTCGACTCGCGGCCGTATTTCTACTTGATCCTGGGCCTCGTAGCGGTCGTGGTGTTCGTGAGCTATCGACTGCAGTTCTCACGCACCGGCCGCGCCTGGCTGGCGCTGCGCGAAGATGAATTAGCCGCGGGCCCGATGGGCATTGACCACGTGCACTACAAGCTGCTCGCGTTTGCGATCGGCGCAGGGGTCGGCGGTCTTGCGGGCACCTTCCACGTTGCCAAACTCACGACTGCGACGCCCGACATGTTCCAGTTCACGGTCTCGACCATCATCCTGGTCATGGTCGTGCTGGGCGGCATGGGCAGCATTCCAGGCGTTGCAATCGGCGCGCTGATCCTGACCATCTTCCAGGGCATCGTGCTGGGCGGCCTGAACCAGTGGGCGCACGGGCTCGGCAACGCGATCAGCGTGGTGTGGCTGCAGAAGCTCGATCTGACCCAGGCCAATCAGCTCATCTATGGTGTGGTGCTGGTGGCGATGATGCTGTACCGCCGCCAGGGAATCATCCCCGCACGACGGGCCGTCGCCGCGCTGAGCGTGACCGAGCAGACTACTGTCGCCGGCCGCGGCGGCTTCGTCGCACCGTTCAAGATTGCCGAAGCCGACACAACGCTGAAACCCGGCCAACCAATACTCGACGTGCGCGGCCTCACCAAACGCTTCGGTGGGCTCGTCGCGGCCGACGCGATTGACCTCGTGGTGCACCCGGGCGAAGTGGTGAGTGTGATCGGCCCAAACGGCTCGGGCAAGACCACGCTGTTCAACATGCTCACCGGGCTGGTGCGCCCAGATGGCGGTACCGTCAACTACAGCGGCGTGCAGATCACTCGGCTGCCACCGCACCAGATCGCCGCGCTCGGCATCACCCGCACGTTTCAGAACCTGCGCCTCTTCAACAACCTCAGCGTGCTCGAGAACGTCCTGATCGGACAGCACGCGCGGCTCAAGGTCAACACGCTGGCGGCGGTGTTCCGTACGCCTCGTGTTCGGCAGGAAGAAGCCGGTGCTGTGAGCTGGGCTCGCGACGTCCTCGGCCTGTTTGGCAATCGCCTCCTGCCGCGGCTGGACCACGTCGTCTCCAGCCTGTCGTACGCGAACCGCCGTCGTGTCGAGATCTCGCGCGCGCTTGCGGGTCGACCGCGCCTGGTGCTGCTCGACGAGCCAGCCGCGGGCATGAACCCGGCCGAAACGCTCGAGCTGATGGATCAGATCCGCAGTCTGCGCGACCTGGGCGTGACCGTGCTGCTGATCGAGCACAAGCTGGAGCTGGTCAACACCATCTCCGATCGGGTGGTCGTGCTCGACTACGGCAAAAAGATTGCCGAGGGCAAGCCGGCAGCCATCCAGCAGGACCCGCTGGTGATCGAGGCGTATCTGGGCAGGCGGCGGGTTCGAACGCGTGGCTGAGCCGATCCTCAAGGTCGAGGACGTCCACACATACTACGGGCCGCTGCACGTTCTTAAAGGCGTCAACTACGACCTGTACGAGGGCGAGATCGTGTGCTTGCTCGGCGGCAATGCCTCGGGCAAGTCGACCACTATGAAGACGGTCTTGGGACTGGTCAAGCCGAGCCAGGGACAGGTGGTCTTCAGCGGGGAGCGCATCGATACCCTCGACACCAGCCTGATCATCGAGCGCGGCGTCGCGGTGGTGCCTGAGGCGCGGCGAATCTTTCCGCGCATGACCGTGGTCGAGAACCTCGAGCTCGGGGCATTCGTGCGGCGCCGCGATCGGGCGGGCATGCGCTCCGATCGCGACCGAGTTTTTGGTCTGTTCCCGCGCCTCGCGGAGCGGCGCGGCCAGTTGGCGGGAACCCTTTCGGGCGGTGAGCAACAGATGCTGGCGATGGGCCGCGCGTTGATGAGCCGACCACGGCTGCTGTGCATGGACGAGCCATCGATGGGCCTGGCTCCCAATCTGGTCGATCAGGTCTTCGACGTAATCCAGGAGATCAATCGCCAGGGCACCACGATCTTCGTGGTCGAGCAGAACGCCAACATGGCGCTGAGCATCGCCCACCGCGGCTACGTGCTCCAGACCGGTCAGGTCGTGCTCTCAGGGCCAGCGGAGGACCTGCTTGGGACGGAGTTGATCCGCAAGGCCTACCTCGGCGAGACCTGGTCAGCAGACGGCGCCGCCGATGGCGCAGCGCCAGTCACCGCGTAGTACTCGCACACTGAAAGATCCTCGTCCAGCGCGAGCGAAGCGATGCGCCGAAGCTTGTCCGCCTGATTGCCCGCCAGGATCCCTGTGCTGGCTACCCCTTGCAGCACCTCGTCGGTCCAGCACCTGTGGCATGCCAGATGCAGCCCTCATCGACGCAACAAGGAGGTAGGTCCTTCTATGCCACTGCGTGGGCAGGGCCTGGTCGAATACGGCCTGATCATCGCCCTCGTGGCTATCCTCGCGATCGCTGCGTTGATTGTCTTCGGGCCGACAGTCGGCGGCCTGCTGAGCAGCATCAGCGGCTCAGTCTAGTTCGCATCCCGTTGCGCGCCCGGTCATTCGGGCATTAGAAATCCCGGCGCGCAACGCTGATGCTCGAGTCTCTGATTCTCGTACCGATTGATCTGTCGCCGCTAGGCGAGGCCAAGCTGCCAGTCGTCGAGAAATATGCGCGTCTGCTCGATGCGGAAGTGCTGCTGCTGCATGTTCTGCCGAGCGGAGCCCTCGACCCCACTGCCGTCTCGCCCAGCGAAGCGACTGCACGCACCTATCTCGACACGGTCGCCGCGCGGTTGCGCAACGCCGGTCTGCGCGCCGAAGGCTTGTTGCGCAGCGGCCCACCCGCGGCCACGATCGTCAGCGAGGCGGAAGCGCGGGGCGTCGATCTCATCATTCTGGGCGCGAACATTCGGCCGACGCTGCCGAGCGCGGTGCTGGGCAGCGTCGCCGATCAGGTCGTTCGTTCAGCGCCCTGTCCGGTGCTGCTGGTGCGACCTGGCGGTCGGCCCACACGGGCGCATGCACTGCGCAGTTTTGCCGAGGACGCCGAGCGCGCGGGCGCCCGCACCCAGCGGAACCTGGGGGTGCGCACGATCGAGACGAGTCGTATCGTAGGCAGCGTCGGACGCCATCAGGAGCTCGGTCCCGACTTTCGACCATCCACGCGGCGTCGGCGCGGTCCCGACGAGGATCGCTATCGACGCATCACGCGCGCGATTGAGGGCGGCGCGGAGATGCCGCCCATCGACGTGTACAAGCTCGGGTTCGGCTACTACGTCCTCGACGGTCATCACCGGTTAGCAGCGGCGTTGCACAACGGCCAGCTCGAAATCGACGCCAGTGTCACCGAGTTCTTGCCCGCCGCCGATGAGCAGGCCCCCGAGCTTTTTGCCGCGCGGCGGAACTTCGAGCTCGCCACAGGACTCACGGACATCGGCGCCACGCGGCCCGAAACTTACGTGACGCTGCAGCACGTGATCGAGACGTACCGCCAGGAGCAAGGTCTGGGCGAGCTCAAACTGGCTGCCAATCGTTGGCAATCGCAGGTCTATCGGCCACTCTGGCAAGCGATTCGCGCCAGGCAGCTCGCGGCGGTTTTTCCCGGCGATCGAACCGCGGACGTCGTCGCTCGATTAGCAGCCTGGCGCGATGTGGAGGCGCCGCACCTCGACTGGCTTGCGGCGCTCGAGGCGTTCGCTGATCAGACGGCGAGCGTCAGCTCACGGTAGGGATAGACGTTGACGACCTCGGTACGACCGACCCGTGTGACGCACGTACTGCGGCGGTCGTAGACGTGGACGTGGCCGTGCACGTGGTAGCGCGGCTGAAACCGCTCGATGAGCCAGCGGAAAGCGTCGAAGCCCGCGTGGGCCGGATCGGTCTGATCGTGGATGCCGCGCGGCGGCGCGTGGGTTACCAGGATGTCGAGGAAGCGGCCATAGCGCAGCTTGTTGAGCCACAGCCAGGGCACGATGCTGCGCACCGCCATGTCCATCTGGCCCTGGCTCGACTGGTAGGCGCCGTTGTTGTAGCGGACTGAGCCATCGAATCCTGCCAGCAGCAGGCCCTGCACGCGCGCGGTTCGGCCGCCGATCCAGCTGGCGCCGCTGTTCTCGAACTCCAGCGCCCCGTCCGTCGTGGGCGGCGCATCGTGGTTGCCATGGATCGCATACAGCGGCGCGTCGAGCGCGCTTACCAGGTAATCGAGGTAGTGGCCCGGCAGGTCCCCACAGCCCAGGATGAGGTCGGGCGCCATGCGCTCCTTGAGACTGCCGCCATACAGCCGCCTATCCACCTCATCAGCCACTGCCAGGATATTCATGACCCTGGCTGGTGATACGGCAAAACCCTCGATTCCGCAATAGCCGCGGTTGAGTTGCCGATCAGAGCGTGAGTGGTGCGACGTTGAGCGCGCGGCAGAGGCGGTCGATGTCCGCCTGATGCTCGGGCGAGACGCGAAAGTCGGCGTACTCCAGGCACCACAGCAGTTGCAGGATCGGGCGCCGAGCCGCGTAGTCGTCACCTACGCTGCCGATCTGCTCGTAGCCCGCTCGCACGTCGGGACCACCGGTGAACCGCCACAGCTCGAGCCGCGCAAGGTCCGACTCGCCCGTGGCGGCCCAGGCGCTCTCGAAGTCGAGCACCCCCGAGAGGACCGGCTCGCCGCCGCGCAGCTCGAAGAGCAGGTTGTACGGATTCAGATCCTCGTGGCACAGCGTCGCGGGCATGCTCTCCGGGAACAGCTCGCCACATACGCTGACGACCTCTTGAAACAGTTCGCGTGAGCGCGGATTTCGCACGCGCTGCTCGAGGCGCTGCATCAGTGCGGGCAGCGGCGCCTCCGGCGCGGCCACCGACCCGTTAGCTCCGATCTGCCCGAATCCATCGAACGTCAGGTAATGCAGCTGCGCCGCCGCGCGCCCGATCTGCCGCTGCGCCGAGCTCCGCTGCTCTGCGCTCGCGACGCGAAAGGCCTCGTCCCACGTGACACCCGGCAGGTGGCTGGTAATCAGGTACTTCCACGATTGGTACGAGCCTTGGGCGAGGACCTCGAGCGTGGGCACGCTGGTCTGGGCGCGCACCAGCCGCGCAATGGCGGCCATCGACCCGAAGTCGCGATTCGGCCGATCGCCGGCTTCCGAGAGCTTCAGCACGACGTGCAGCCGCGGCTGGCTCAGCTCGACGCCGCAGGCGATGTAGTGCTCATGCCGCGCGTACCACTCCACGCGCTCGACCCGTGCCCGGGCGCCCAACGCGGCATGGAGCACATCGGCCACAGCGGCCTCATCGATACGCGATTGAAATTCCAGCTACCCGTCCCCTTTTCACTACAACCTGCGTTCTCCCATACCGAACCCCCGCACGAGAGGAAACCCCACAGCCTGTGCCGATCATCGCCGTATCCAATCAGAAGGGCGGAGTAGGCAAGACTACCAGCACGCTCAATCTCGGCGCAGCGCTGCGCGAGATGGGCAAGCGCGTGCTTGTGGTCGACCTCGACCCGCAGGGCAGTCTCACGGTTGCCGCCGGCATTCTGGACGTCGACGATGTCCGCGTCTCCATCGGCGACCTCATGATCGCTCGCGCGCAGGGAGCCCCGGCAGACGTGACGGAGGCCATCGTCACCAGCCCATGCGGCCTGGAGCTGGTGCCTGGCAACGGCATGCTCAGCGCGGCGGAGATCACCCTCGCCGGCGCAGCCGACCGTGAGGCAGTGCTGACCGCAACCCTCGCGCCCATCCTGGATCGCTACGACTACATTCTGATTGACTGCCTGCCCAGCCTCGGTTTGATGGCGATCAATGCGCTCCGAGCGGCAACCGGGGTGGTGATTCCGGTACAGGCAGACTTCCTGGCGGTGCAGGGCCTGGCACAGATCCTGGAGACGATCGGCGCGGTGCGCGGGCAGCTCAACCCTGGCCTGGCGATCTACGGCGTGCTGTTGACGATGGTCGATGGCCGCAAGGCTCACGCGCAGCGGGTCGTCGCCACCGTGCGGCACAGCCTGAAGGGTCAGGTGCCCGTGTTCGATACCGAGATCGCCCAGCACGTCGCGCTCAAGGAGGCCGCTGAAGCGGGCAAAACCATCCTGGCGTACCAGGGCGGCGGCTCGGCAGCCGAGATGTACCGCGACCTGGCACGGGAGGTCGCGCGAGCCGCGGGCGACCTGTCCGCGCAAGCCGAACCACGCCGTCGCGGCGTCATCGCCGATGCGACGCGCTTTCTGCGGGGTCTGACCCGCTCACGAGGAAGCCTGACAGGTGCCGCTGAAGCCCACGGAGCGTGAGACCGATCGAGGCCTACGCTACCTCGAAGAAAAGCTGAGCCTGTACGTTGCCGGGCCCGGGCAACGACGCCGCAACCCGGCGTTGGACGTCCTGACTGGCCGCGTGCCTGACGCGCGCGCGCAGGCCGCCCCCGCTCCCCCACCCGCACCCTCTTCCGTTCCCGCCGTTGACACCCCGCCAGCGCGCAGCCACCCGGCCACGCTGGTCTTGCCGCGCCCGACCGCACCGCGCGCGGCGCCTGCATATCGCCCTACCCGGGCATCAGCTTCGCCGTGGTTGGCGCCAGTCGCCCCAGCGGCGCATTCGCGTGTCCGCCTCGTCACCCCACCAGCGCCAACGCGCTCGCTCCAGTCGTTTGCGCCACGGGCCATCGCCCTGCTGCTCACGGCTGGCGCTGCGCTGGGTGTAGGTCTGGCGGTGCGCGGCGTGATTGCTTCCTCGACCACGCCGGCGTCGGTCATCGTCGTCGCGGCGCCACCGGTCGCCGAGCCAACGCCGGTCGTGGTCCCCCAGACCCTCGTGGTGCAGCCGACGGTTGCGCCTCCCCCGCCCACGGTCGCGCCAACGGTCGCCCCAAAGGTGGCGCAGACCACGCCGCCACCCGCGCCGCAGAGCGCCGATCAATTCCGCCTGTTGGTCGACGAGCGCTTCAGCTCGCCGAAGCTGGACTGGCCGACCGACGCGAGTGGGCCCGCTTGGCTTACCGACGGCACGCTGCGGCTGGAGCCGCGCCAGGCGTCGCACTTCGTCGCGTTGGGCGTCCCCGGCGCCACCGACCTGGGCGACGTCGTCGTCTCGGGAACCTTCAAGAAGCTCGACGGCCCAGCCGGCGGCGGCTACGGCTTCATCGTCCGCGACGAAACACCAGCGCTGCGCGATGGTGTCAGCCAGGCGGGCCGCTTCTATGTGTTCGAGGTTGGCGACCGCGGCGAGCTCGGCGTCTGGCTGCGCGACGGCGACCGCTGGGTCGACCTGCTGCCGTGGACGGCGTCCGACGTCGTAAAGCAGGCTGAGGCCACCAACGAGCTGACCGTGTCGGCGATTGGCGACCACCTCAGCTTCATGGTCAACGGCATTCCCGTGGCCAGCCTGCACGACACCGTGTTGCATCGAGGTGGCATCGGCATGTTCGTGGGCGGCGATGGCAACAGCGTCGGCCTGGAGCGGCTCGCGGTCCGCGTCCCCCGCTAGCACCCGCTCATCCTGAGTTCTCCCGACGAAAAAAGACCGGTCTCCTTCCCTTCGGGATACAAGACCGGTCACCTTTCCTCCGGGGATATGACCGGTCTTCCTTCTCTCCGAAGGGCGACGACCGGTCTCCTTCCTTCGGGGACACAAGACCGGTCACCTTTCCTCCGGGGATATGACCGGTCTTCCTTCTCTCCGAAGGGCGACGACCGGTCTCCTTCCCTTCGGGGTCTAGGGTTCCGTTGTCACCGTGAACGTGACGGGCACGTAGCCCTCTTGCCCGTCAGGCGCCCGCACGTGGTGCCACTGCATCCCCTCGGCATCGACGTCGACGTCGATGATGGTCAGCGGCGTGCGGTCCGGGTAGGCGCGCAGGCGATCGGCCATGGACGGTGTGCGGCGCAGGAACACACCCTGACTGTCGGTATTGCCGACCCAGACCGTGGTCAGCTCCGGTTCGGGCGTCGCGGTGGGCTTGGCCACCGGTGAGGGGCTGGGCGCTGCCGAGGGCTTGGGCGGCACAGGCGACGGCGGAGTCGTGGCCACGGTGGGCGCCGTGGGCACTGGCGTCGGCTGCGCCTGACCCGGTAACAAACTACACGCGCTGTTGAACAGCGCTGTCAGTACGGCGAGCCACAGCAGTCGGTATCTCACACAACTCCCGCGGCTACGATGCCACGAACGCGGCGCGCACCGCCAGATGATCCGACGCCCGCTCGGGACTGACCGCGCACTCGGTCAAATGCCGCGCCACCGCCGCCGACGCGAAGATGTAGTCCAGTCTCACCCATGGCCTGGACGTGTGGTACGTGTAGCCGCGCGCCCGCGGGTGCAGCCGCCGAAAGCAGTCCACGTAGCCTGCGTTGAGTAACTGTCCAATCACCTCGCGCGGCGCATCCGGCAGCGCATCGCCGAACCGTGGCTTGCCGGTATGCGTCTCGCTCACTGGATCGCCAGGTGCCACCGCGTTCAGATCGCCCACCAGCACGTGCGGACCGCGTACCTGCCGTAACACTTCGAGGATCGCTCGCATCTCCCCTAGTCGCGGGTAGGCGCCGGCTTCCTGCCGCCGGTCGGCGAGATGCGTGGCGAACAGCCGCAGTGGCTGGCCACGCCACTCGACGCTCATCTCGAGCAGCGTCTTGGCCAACTGTGGCAAGTGATGGTTGCGGCTATGCAGAACGGGGAGTCGGCTCAGCCAGGCGAGCGCGGCCGGGCAATTGCCTTCGCCGTAGCTCAGCTGCATACCCAGCTCAGAGGCGATCGACTCCGCCGCCGCGCGGTCATTCGCCTCGCACAACGCGATCACGTCCGCCTGTTGCCTGCGCAGCAATTGCGTGATCCGTTGCAGGCGCTCGCGGCCGCCTTCCTCGATGTTGAACGTCACCACGCGCAGCGGCGGCATACCGTCACAATAGCCAGCGTGCAGCCAGGCCAGCTCGATTCGTGGCGGACCGACCATCAGCCGGACGCGGAGCGGCGGAAGTCGTCACCCGCACCGGCGCCGTCTCTCCCGAACAGGCCGACCACTGGCAAGCGCAGCTCAGCACGCAGCCCGGGGGCTTTCTGGCCGGCGCCGTGTACATCTTCAGCTGGGGTGTCCGCCTTTAACGACACGGCGCCGCCCAACGGCCATCAGGTGCGCACTGGCGCCAAGGAGTGAGGGCTCGGCCTCGACCGCGCGCGCGACCTCCAGCACGTATGCCCGCTGCGCCTGATCCTGTCTGACCAGGAGCCACCCTGGGCCCTCGATACCTAACACTGCCTCCACCTCCAGCCCAGACGCGGCGACTTCGGCGCGCAGCTCATCGGGGTGGTGCAGGTACGCGGTGGTGAACCACTCCGGCCGTTCCTCGGGCGCTGGGTTGCGATGCTGCCCGGTCGCGAGGTCCGCTCTCACCATCGCGCGGAAGCGTTCATCCGCCAACCAGCCGCTGCGCGCGCTATCCAGCAACGAGGCGAAGCGCGAGATCCCGACAGCCATCACCACGCCGCCAGGCCGCACCACGCGGGCAGCCTCGCGCAGCGCCTGCACCCGCTCGTCGCGCGCCGTCAGGTGATACAGCGGCCCCATCAGCAGCACGGCTTCGAACGAACCATCAGCAGCGTCCAGTGCCCGCGCATCGCCCACGGCGGCACTGAACCCGCCTCGGTCGAGCGCCTCCTCGACGTGCAGCGGCACCGGGTCCACCAGGTGCACTCGATAGCCCCGCTCCGCAAGCCACGCCGCGTAGACGCCGGGCCCGCCGCCCACGTCGAGCACCGCGCACGGTGGCGGCGGCAGGAACCGCTCCAGCAGCTCCTGACTGCGCTCCAGCTCGAGGCTGTCGCGATCGAGCCGTACCGCTTCCAGGTCTAGCGCGTAATGTGCGGCTATAGCCGGGTCGAGCATCGCGGACTGGTCAGGCGGACGCGACGGCTTCGCCTTCCGGCATGCGGCCGGTCGCCATCAGGTAGCCCAGCAGCTCGGGCGTGGCGGCCGATGACTCGACGACGCCAGCGATCTTGCCGCGGAACATCACCGCGATTCGATCGGCCAGGCTCAGCACCTCCTCGAGCTCCGCCGAAACCAGCAGCACGGCCATGCCGCTATCGCGCGCCGATACCAGCTTGCGGTGGATGAACTCGGTCGAACCCACGTCGACACCCCGAGTCGGCTGTGCGGCGATCAGCACCCGCCCCTGGCGAGTGAACTCGCGAGCCACGATGACTTTCTGCTGGTTGCCGCCCGATAGCGTGCTGGCTGGCTGGCTTGCCGAGCGCGTGCGAATGTCGAACTCCTGGATCAGCCGCTGCGAGAAGCGCATGATCGCTTCGCGCACGATCTGAAAGCCGCGCGCAAATGGTGGGCTGCCGTAGCTGCGCAGCACCAGGTTGTCGGCGACTGGATAGCTCAGCACCAGGCCATGCTTCTGTCGATCTTCGGGGATACAGGCTGCGCCGCTGTCGACCAGCTCGCGTGGCGAGGCGCGGGTGACGTCGCGGCCCAGCATCTCGATCGTGCCCGCCACCGGCGTGCGTAAACCCGTGAGCGCCTCGACCAACTCCGTCTGGCCGTTGCCCTGCACCCCGGCGATGCCCATGATCTCGCCGCTGCGCACCTCCAGCGACAGCCCGTCTACCGCCCGCAGCCCCCTGTCCGACAGCACTTCCACGTCGCGCATGCGGAGAAACACCTCGGCCGGCCGCGCTGGACCCTTCTCCACGCGAAGCAGCACCGGTCGGCCGACCATCAGTGCCGCCAGGGACTCGCCCGAAGCCTCACTTGGCCGTAGCGCGCCCACGACCTTGCCCTGGCGCAGCACCACGATCCGGTCGGCGACTTCGAACACCTCGTGCAGCTTGTGGGTGATGAACACGATGCTCGTGTTGTGCTCGCTGCGCAGCGTGCGCATCACCCGAAACAGGTCGAGCGCCTCCTGCGGCGTGAGCACGGCCGTCGGCTCGTCGAGGATCAGCACCCGTGCCTTGCGATACAGCGCCTTCAAGATCTCCACGCGCTGCTGCACGCCGACGGGCAGGTCCCGTATGAGCGCGTCGGGATCGACCGGCAGCCCATAGCTGGCCGAAAGCTCCCGCACGCGACGCCGCACCGAGTCCAGGTCGAGCAAGCCTGGGCCGACCGTCGATTCAGCGCCCAGCATCAGATTTTCCGCGACACTGAGCGGCGGCACCAGCATGAAGTGCTGGTGGACCATGCCGATGCCGCGTCCGATCGCCTGCCGTGGACCGTCCCACACCACGACCTGGCCATCGAGCAGAATCTCGCCTTCGTCCGCGGCGGTCAGGCCATAGAGCACGTTCATGAGCGTCGACTTGCCGGCGCCGTTTTCGCCGAGCAGCGCCAGCACTTCGCCCGGGTGCAGCTGGAGATCGACGTGGTCGTTCGCGACGAGCCCGCCAAATCGCTTGACGATGCCGCGGGCTTCCAGCACGGGTGTCAGGTGTCGGGTGTCGGGTGTCGGGTGCGATCGATCTTCCCCGAGACCCGAGACCTGAGACCCGAGACCCTCGTCACGCGCGGACATAGGGGATCCCATCTGCCGCCGGCGGCGTCGCACGGCCAACAGCGCCTGCTACCACCACGATAGTCAGCACATACGGCAAGAGCCCGACGATCTGGAACGGCACGTTGATGCCCTGCAATTGCATCGCCGTCGGAATCGCCTCGGCCACGCCGAACAGCAAAGCCGCACCCCACGCACCGAACGGCGTCCACTTGCCGAAGATCATCGCCGCCAGCGCGATGAAGCCGCGCCCGTTGGTCATCAGCGGCTCGAAGTGCGGCACCGACTCGAGCGTGAAGTACGCCCCGCCCAGGCCGGCGATCACGCCGCCCAGCACCACGTTCATGTACCGCAGCTTGTTGACGTTGACGCCAACCGTGTCCGCGGCCAGCGGATGCTCGCCGACCGCCCGCGTCCGCAGCCCCCAGCGGGTGCGGAACAGGCAGAAGTGCACGACGATGACCAGCACGATCGCCGTCAGCGCGATCGGCTTCTGCTGGAACAGGATGGGGCCGACCCACGGCAGGTTGGCGAGCCCAGGCACTTCGATGCGCGGCAGGACGGACAGCCCGGGCGGCGCCCCCGTCGCGAACAGTTGCCGATTCAGATAGCCCGTCAGTCCTACCGCCAGGATGTTCACCACGGTGCCGCTGATGATCTGGTCGACGCGGAACGTGATCGAGAGCACCGCGTGTAGCAGCGCGAGCAGGGCTCCGCTGAACATGGCCGCGACCAGCGCGATGGCCAGGTTGTGCGTATAGACGCCCACCATGAAACCCATGAAGGCCGACGTCAGCATCAGCCCTTCGATGCCGATATTGACGACTCCGGTGCGCTCGGAGCAGATGCCAGCCAGCGCGCCGAGCGTAATCGGCGTCGCCTTGGTGATCGTGATCGCCAGGATCGAGATCGTGGCGGCTGGCCCGAACTGCACCCCGGTCAGCACCAGCAGAATCGTGGCGATGACCACCCAGAAGCCGATCTGCAGCCACAGTCGCATGTTGTTGCGCGCGGCCGTGATCGGAATCGCCGGGACGGCGACGCTCACACCTCGGCCTTACCCCAGCCCGCGCTCAACTGCACGTCGCCCGCGACCGATTCGGCCTCTCGGGGTATGCGCACCCGATACAGCCAGCGAATCAACGCCGGCGCGGCAATGAAGATCAATACCAGCGCCTGGATGAGCTTGATGATGTCGATCGGTATCTGGGACAGGAATTGCATGCGCGACGCGCCTGCCGCGAGACCTCCAAACAGCAGCGCGGATGGCAGCACGCCGATCGGATCGCCGCGGCCAAGCAAGGCGACCGCGATGCTGTCGAAGCCGTACCCCACGCTGAAACCAGCCGTGTGATAGAAGTTCAGGCCCACCACTTCGAGACCGCCAGCCAGGCCGGCCAGGCCGCCCGCGAGGGCCATGGCGATGACCATGGTCCGACCCACCGCGATACCCGCGTAGCGTGCTGCCTGCGGGTTGGCGCCGATGGTGCGAATCTCGAACCCCAGCGTGCTCTTGTTGAGCAGCCACCACACGAATACGGCCGCCAGCACGGCGATGACGATGCCCCAGTGCAGGCGGTACTGCGGATCGGGCAGCAGCGGCGGTAGTCGCGCGGACTGCAGGATCTTCGGCGTCTGGGCGTTGGCGATGAGCGGGTTGGGATCTTTCATCGGCCCGCTCACCAGGAAACTGGTCATCTGAATGGCGACGTAGTTGAGCATGATGGTGACGATGACCTCATGCGCCCCCGTCTTCGCCTTCAGAAAGCCCGGGATCGCGCCCCACAGACCACCCGCCGCGAAGCCCGCCACGAGCGCCAGGAACAGGTGGAACGGAAAGGGCACGTCCTTGACGGCATAGCCGACGTACACGGCCGCGAGCGAGCCGAGTCCGATCTGTCCCTCGACGCCAATGTTGAACAAGCCCGCCTTGAACGCCAGCGCCACCGCGAGCCCGCCGAATATGTACGGGATCGACCACACCAGCGTTTCAGAGATCGACTGCGGCCGGCCGAGCGAGCCCTCCCACAACCCCTGGTACGCCTTCGTCGCGTCCCCGCCCGTGATGAGGATGACCAGCGCGCCGAGGACGAGCGCAGTGAAGACCGCGAGGAGCGGCACGCCCAGGGTGTACAGAAGGCGCACGCCTTAGACGCTCACATCGCTTTGGCACGGCCTTCGGCCGAGGGGGCTCCGCCCCCTTCACCCCCGGCCCAAGCTGAACACTCTCGCAAACGCGTCAAGACCTTTGCGCCACAAGGGCAAACACCCTTGGCAACGCATGCATCCTGTGCGGGGGGTGAAGGGGGGCGGAGCCCTCCCTCGCCGCGCAGCGGCGTTCCAAAGCAGGTAAAGCACGAGAGCAACGCATGGGCCGAGGTTAGCCTTGTGGGCAGTTTCCGGTTGGAGCAGTGCCCCAGCCGGTCTTGGTCCGTCCGGCGACCACGTCGCCAGTGACCGAAGTGATCTTGGCCTTGACGTCAGCCGGCACCTTCGAGTCCAGGTCGTGGTACGGCGCCAGTCCGACGTCGCCGGTGATGTTGCCGCCCTTGTACGAGTTGTCCTGAACCGCCTTGACGATGTTGAAGACGCCCGGCGTGATCAGTTTCATGGCGCTGGACACCAGGATCGACTTGGCTTCGGGCAGCGACAGGTACTGATCCGTGTCGACGCCGATGCCCATCACCGCGCCGCCCTTCTCGACGATGGCCAGCAGGCCGCCGTTCCCCGTGTTGCCGCCAGCGGCAAAGACGACGTCGGCGCCCTGGCTGATCTCCTGGTTGGTGGTGTCCTTACCCCATTCTGGATCGGAGAAGCCGCGCGCCAGGCCGCCCGGGTGACACGCGCTCAGCACCTTGATGCCTTGCTTCGCGTCCTTGGCGCCCTGGATGTAGCCAACCCCGAACTTCTCTACGGGCGGCACTACTGGCGTGCCGAGCACCTGGCCGACGGTGTTGGACTTCGTTAGCGAACCGGCCAGATAACCCGCCAGGTAGCCAGCCTTGTCTTCGTCAAAGATCAGGCCCGCCAGGTTGGGCAAGGTTTCGGCCTGGAACTGATCCACGCCGATGAACTTGATGTTCGGGTACTTCTTCGCCAGGGTGATCGTGTCATCGCCCAGACCAAACCCGACCGTCACGATGACGTCGTAGTTGTCCTGCGCGAACTGCTCGATGTTCTTGCCGTAGTCCTTGGGATCGGTCGTCTCGATAAACCGAACGGCGGCCTTCAGGTTTGTTTCGGCGCACTTGACGCCTTCCCAGGCCGACTGGTTGAAGCTCTTGTCGTCGACCTTGCCGACGTCGGTCACGAGGCCTACCTTGAGTTGTTTGGCGCCCGCGGCGGCCGGCTGGTTCGGGCAGCCCGAAGCCGGCGCGGCAGCCGCGCCCGTGCCCGCGACGGGGCTGGCCGCTGGGCTCGCGGCGACTGCTGGTGAGGCAGCAGGCTTGGCTGCTGCGCTCGGACTCGCGGCGGCGGCTGGACTGGCCGCGGTCGCGGGACTCGCGGCCGCTGGCGCTGCCGTGGTCGGCTTCGCGGCGGCTGTCGTCGGTGCCGCGGCGGCGGACGTGGGCGCCGCCTGCTGCGTGGGCGTGCAGGCCGACAACACCAGCGCGGTTGCCGACACCAGCGCGGCGAAACTGCGCGTCTTGGACATCAAAGCAAAGGCCTCCCGAGGGGGGTTGCGGGTTCGCCGCAGCATATCAGGGGCGAGACTGCGTGCGCCCCTACTCCCTCTCCCTTTGGGAGAGGGCCGGGGTGAGGGCGAGCGTCTCGTCTGAGAGCTAACCCTCACCCCCAACCCCTCTCCCAGAGGGAGAGGGGGGCCGACCGGTGCTAACAGTTAGCCAACCGCGAGCGCCAGCTCCACGGTCTTCGTCTGGCCACCGCCGGTGGCCTCCAGGGTGAGGTAATAGATCCCCGGATCGGCGCCCGCGGTTTCGATGTGGATGATCGCGGTCAACCCGGGCTGGGTGCTGTCGGGCAGGCGCACCGCGAGCGGCAGTGTGCTTGCGTCCTTTGGCTCCGGGAAGCGCTGGCTGCTCCACTGCGTGATCTTCCACGTCACCGGCTCACTGAAGCCTTCGTAGCCGCGCACGCTGATGAAGAACTCCGCCGGCTGTCCCGCCCCGACCGACTGGTCCGTTGGGCTCGCAAACAAGCGGAACTCGCGCGGCACGGTCCCAGGCTCACCCAGCGCCGGAGCCACGACCGGGGTGTCGGGACCAACGCCGTCCTCGATCAGAAACAGCGGGTCGCCACCGATGAAGTGGTACCCGGCCGGGTCATCCGGGTAGTGCGCTGTCGCGCCCGGCAGGTCCACCACCCACCAGCCCTGGCTCTCGCGCGCGGGCGTCGACGCGCCCCGCCGATCGACCAGCACCGCGCTCGAACCGGACTTGCCGAAGCGCACCGTCAGCGGCTGGCGATCGCCGTTCCACACCACCGACACGCGCTGACCGCCTGGCTTGTCGAAGGCGACCTGGTACACCTGCCAGTTCGGCATCAGAGAGGTCGGATCGGCGGGCCACGGTGACCAGCTCTGCGTCTCGCGCACCAGCGGCACGAAGCGCACCTGCGTGTAGCCCGACAAATTGGTGATCGTGGTGCGCAGCGCATCCGCAACAGGACGCCGAGTGCCATCATCTCGCATCACACCCCATACCGCTGGCTCTGCGCACGGATCCTGGTCGAGCATCTGATAGAACTCGAACCGGTGGTAGCCGGCCGCGGCAGCCATGGCGAAGGCCTGTACGCCGTACGCCGCCTGCTGCTCCATCGTGGTCTGGATCGCCGTGTCGGCATGTGGGCAGGCGATGGCCTGATCGTCTGACGGCATCGCGTTCGTTTCGGTGAGCCAGATCGGCTTGTCGATGCCGAAACGCTTCTGGATCTCGTGAATCTGGGTGTGCACGCGGTAGATGTCGTCGGGCGCGCGGTACAGATTGAGCGCTACGACATCGTGGTAGTAGTTGAGGCCCGCGGCGTCCGGATCGCGGCTGATGATGTCCAGTGCGCGTTGATAGAACTGCGGCCGGTTGCTCAGCAGGTCGACCCAGTACGAGGTGCCTGGGAACGAGACCGTGACGTTCGGATTGGCGCGCTTGGCCGCCAGATAACCCACTTTGAGCAGCTGCGCGAATTCTTCGTCTGAGCCGAGCCAGGTGAAGCTGCCGCCCGCGCCCGGATCGCCGGGGTGGAACTCGGGTTCGTTCCAGATGATCCAGTCGTTGATGCGCCCGGCGTAGTGGCTCACCGTCTCCGACACGAAGCGTCCCCAATAGTTGTTGGGATCGTCGAACGGCAGGCCCAGGTTGCGCGGCGGTGAGCGTTTCCCGGAATCGGGATTCGCTTGCGCCCAGCCTGGCGTGAACTCCAGCAAGCCAACGATATGAACGCCGCGATCCAACTCGCCCTGGAGCTGGCCATCCGAGATGGTGATGCCCAACCGTCCGAAGTCGTCAGGGCCGTCTGGCTGAATCTGGTCCCACGGCACGATCAGTCGCTCCCAGCCGGCGTTCATCTCTGCCATGACTGGTGCGTTCCTGAAACCCTCGGCTATGCCAAAGCGCGTATCCAGCGGCTGCGCCGCTGTGCCCGGCGCAACCGCCAACAGCATCGCAGTGAGCGCAAGCAGGACTCCGCGAGCCAGCATCTATGAGCCTCTACCCTTATCCCTGGCAACGCCAGTGCCCGCAATGGGCTGTGTCACTCTCAATTTGGCTGCGCTTGCGGGACGCCTCGTTACACGACCTTCGCGCGCAACGCGGACCACGTGTCGTCGATCGACACCTGCGACACGGCCTGCTACGAGGCGCGCCGACCGATCCGCAGTGCGCCGGCCCCGACGCCCTCCGCTTCGAGAATGGCCCGCTTGGCCTCACTACCGCCCAGCGCGTACTCGCCCAGTGAGCCATCGCTGCGCACGACGCGGTGGCACGGGATAAACACTGGCACCGGGTTCTTGCGCAGCGCGCTGCCAACCGCCCGCACCGCCGCTGGTCGACCGATCTGCGCGGCCACCCAGCCATACGTCCGCGTCTCGCCGCGCGGGATCTCCCGCGCCTTGAGGAGCACCGCCCGCTCGAACTCCGACAGCCCGCGCAGGTCGAATTTGTCGCCGAGGTCGCACGGCACTTCGCGCGCCTTCCGCGCTTCCCTGCCGAAACGATCTCGGAAACGCTCCTCGAACTCCTCACCCGTTTGGGTGCGCATGACTGCCGAGATACCTTCGCGGTTCCAGGCCACGTACAGCGCACCCAGCAGGGTGTCCAGCAAGGCGTACTCGTCACCCAGTTGCAGCTCGCCGAGCACCCCGGCCAGGACTCGACTCGGCGCGCGCACCTCGCCCAGCGCGCGTAGATCACGCAGCAGTTGACGTTCTTCGATCATCGTCTCACCTCCCCACTAGCATGGGTTGTCGTTCGAGCGCTTCACGCAGCAGCCGCAGCCCGCGATGAACATCTGATTTGGTCGTGCCGACCGGTTGGCCCAGGACCTCGGCCGCCTCGGCATACGACAGACCCTGCACGTGCCGCAGCACCACTGCCTCGCCGTATCGACTCGGCAATCGACGCACCAGGTTCACCAGCTCGCGCTGCCGTTCGGCTGACTCGGCAACCATCTCGGGCTGCTCGCGCCAGTTGTCGTCGGCCAGGCGATCGCTGATCACCCCATCGACGCTCACCGCGCTCAGGGTCGGACGTCGCACGCGATTGCGTACCACGTTCAACGTGATCCGATACAGCCACGGCTTTAGCTGCAGTGTCTGGCGCTGTTCGCGCGGATAGCGTTCCAACGCGCGATAGGCCCGCACGAAGGCGTCCTGAGCGCTTTCTTCGGCGTCTTGAGGGCTACCGGTTAGCCGCAACGCAAACCCGTACAGGCGGTCCTGGAACGTGCGCACCAGTTGTTCGAAGTGCGCATCCAGGTCGTCCGCGAGCCGCGCCGACAGCCCTTGTTCTTCGCTCATCTTTCGTTCAAACACGCCGCTTTGCACAATGGTTGCATGTCCGCCGTCGTCGCGATCCCTGCCGAACAGACCTGTGCCGTCTGGTATGGCGGCTCCGAGCTGCGCGTTGAGCGCCGAGCGCTGGGTGAGTTGGGGCCCGGCCAGGTGCTGGTCGAAATTGCGCTGTGTGGCGTGTGCGGCACTGACGTACACATCCTGGACGGCGAGTTTCCGATGTACAACCCGCCGCGGGTGCTCGGCCACGAGTTCTCTGGTGTGGTCCGCGCCCTTGGCTCGGACGTCACCCGTGTCTCAGTTGGCGATCGTGTCGCGGTCGACCCGTCGCTGCCGTGTGGCGTGTGCTTCTTCTGCCACGAATCCTTGCCGTACATGTGCGCTGATCGGACATCGTTCCACGGCGGTTTCGGCGAGTACACGATCGCACCCGCGGGCGCGGTGTTCCCGCTGCCCGCTGGGGTCTCGTTGGAGGCGGCGGCACTGAGCGAGCCGCTGTCGTGCTGCGTCCACACGATCAACCGCGCCCAGCTTCGCCAGGGCGACCGCGTCGCGATCGTGGGCGCCGGCATCATCGGCCTGCTCCTCCTCCAGCTCGCACGCCGCGCTGGCGCGTCGCGCATTATGGTCTCGGACCCCGCTCCGCACCGCCGCGAGACCGCCGTCCGCCTGGGCGCGGACGTGGCAGTCGATCCGATGTCCACGGATGTCGCCGCCGCCGCCCGCGATCTCACCAACGGCCTCGGCGTCGATGTCGCCCTCGAAGCGGTCGGCTCAGCTCAGACCGTGCGGGATGCGCTCACACTGGTTCGCCGTGCTGGCACGGTGGTGGTGATGGGCGTTGCGCCGCCTTCGGCCGAGGTCGCCATCCGCCCATATGACCTGTTCGACCGGGAGCTCACGATAAAAGGCTCGTTCATCCGCGCTCACGAGTTCGGTCGCACCGTTGAGCTGCTGCCACTGCTGGAGCTGGAGCCGCTGATCACCGACACGTTCCCGCTGAGCGACGCGCTCAAGGCGGTGGACAACGTCCGCAACCGCCGCGGCATCAAAACCGCCATCCGCCCGCGCGCCTAACGGCTCGGCCAACGCCGCATGCCCCGAAGGGAACGGGGGACCGGTCTTATCTCCCGAAGGGACGGGGGACCGGTCTTATCTCCCGAAGGGACGGGGGACCGGTCTTATCTCCCCGAAGGGAAGGAGACCGGTCGCGTCCCGTGTGGGGAGAGGGCCGGTCACGAGTCCGCGCGGTGTTCGACGATACGCCGCGATACCGGTGTGGAAATGACGATCGAGGTCGTGGTGCTTCCGAACCGCAGTAGCCGTTCGAGCAGTCCTTCGAGGTGCTTCACAGAAGGCACCGCCACCCGCAACACGTAACAGTCCTCGCCCGTGACGTGGTAGCACTCGAGCACCTCGGGCATGTCGACCACCGCGCGCCGGATCTCACTGCCAGCAGCATTGCGAACCGCCACCCGCACGAACGCGGACAGCGGCAGCCCCAGCTTCTCGATGTCCAGCTCCAGGCGGTAGCCGCCGATGATGCCGTCCTCTTCGAGCCGCCGCACCCGCTCCGCGACAGCCGGCGGCGTAAGCCCCACCCGTCGGCCAAGCTCGCTGAAGCTCAGCCGCGCATTCTCTTGCAGCTCACACAGAATCCGCCAGCCCACGGCGTCCAGCGGACTTTCTGACGATTCCAAACCCTCGCGCTCGGTCCGCTTTGAAATCTGTCGGCGATTCGCCCGCATAGCTGCAGCGTAGCATTCCAAACTGCATCTTCTGCTTTTAGAGTAGGGGTATGGTTACCGCCCTCGATCGTCGCGCCCTGATCGATCAGTACGCCCAGGGGCACCAGGCGGTGCTGGACGCGCTCGCAGGCATCACCGACAGCGAGCTCGATGCGCGCCCGGCGCCCGATGAGTGGTCGCCACGTGACGTGGTCCACCACCTCCCCGACGGTGAGATGACCTCGGCCATCCGTCTGCGCCGCCTCCTGGTCGAGGATGCTCCCGCGCTGCCCGGTTATGACGAGATGGCCTTTTCCCAGAAGCTGCACTACCGCGAGCGACCCATCCAGGCCGCCCTCGACGCTCTGTCCGCTGCCCGCCGGACCACGCTCGAGATCCTGGAGCGCCTCACCGAAGCGGATTGGGCCCGCACCGGCTCACACTCCGAGATGGGCAGCTACTCGGTCGAAACCTGGCTCAGCATCTACGGCACGCACGCCCACGACCACGCCGAACAGATCCGCCGCGCGCGCGGTCAGCCGTAGCGGCGCAGGATCCGCCACACCCGCGTGGCGGTCCAGCCTTGATTGGCCTGCGGCGGTTGCTCGAGACGGTTCATCACGCCATCGGCAACGGCGTCGACCACAGCCGTGTTGACGGCGATGCTGCCATCGGGCTCGCCGCGCAGGAACTCGGGAAAGCCGCCAGTGAAGCAACAGCCACGCAGGATGCGCTCCTCGAGGTCCGCGGCAAAGTCCACGTAGCCCCAGCGGCGTAGGCCATCGGCGATCACGCCGCTGTCCATGGGCCACGTCGAGCCGTTGTGATAGGCGCCGGGGCGGAAGCGCGCTGCCGTCGTCGACTTCGTTCGAATCCCAGCGCCAACAAGGTGTCGCGGATCGTGCGCGACGCCCTGCAGCCGCGCCAGCTCGAGCAGCGTCCCATACGCCACGGCTGGGAAGTCGTCGAGCAGGTCGAACGCCATGCGAATCGCATCGCGTCCGAACAGGCAATGGAACAGACTGACGTCGCCCGCCGACGCGAGCAGTGGCCCGTTCTTACCGAGGTCCGCCAGGCGCTCCACGCGGGCCGAGCTCGCAGAGCACCCGCGCCAACGCATCGACGCGAATGCCGCGCTCTTCCAGCTCAGCTGGGACGAACAGCACGCGTAAGTTCACCACTCGAGGGTTACGACGCGGTCCGAACGCGGTACAGGTGCAGTTGTCAGCACATCGCCTAGACTGGGCCCCAGCCACATGAGCACTGCCAGCTTGTCGAGCACCACGTATGACGAGGCAGCGGAGCAGCGGCACCTGCAGCTGCGCTCGGAGTTCCTCCTCGACCCCGATGTTGTGTTCCTGAATCACGGTTCCTTCGGCGCGGCGCCGCGCCCTGTGTTCGAGGCCTACCAGCGCTGGCAGATGGAGCTTGAGCGGCAACCCGTCGAGTTCCTTGGGCGGCGCCTGCGCGATCTGATGGCTGACGCGCGGGCGAAGCTCGCCAAGTACCTGGGCGCCGACAGTGACGAGATCGTGTACTTCCCCAACGTCACCGCGGCGCTCAACGCCGTCGCCCGCTCGCTGCCGCTCAACGACGGCGACGAGATCTTGACCACCAACCACGAGTACGGCGCCCTCGAGCGCACGTGGACCTTCGTGTGCGAACACCGCGGTGCTCGCCTGGTCGTGCGCGAGCTGCCGCTGCCGTTCGACGATCCGGCGGACACCGTGGAAGCGCTGTGGTCCGGCGTGACCGCGCGGACAAAAGTGCTGTTCATGAGTCACATCTCCTCGCCGACGGCGATGACGCTGCCGATCGAGCCACTCATCCAGCGCGCTCGTGAGCGAGGCATCTGGACGGTGATCGACGGTGCGCACGCCGTCGGGCAGCTACCGCTCGACCTGCACCAGCTGGGCGTCGACTTCTACGGTGGCAACTGTCACAAGTGGTTGAGCGCGCCCAAGGGGGCCGGCTTTCTGTACGCGCGCCACGACTTGCAGGACCTGACCGAGCCGGTGGTGATCAGCTGGGGCTGGCGACCCCATGACCCCGGTCCGTCGGTGTATGTCGACCAGCACGAGCGCCAGGGCACGCGAGATCCGGCCGCCTACCTGTCCGTGCCTGACGCCATTGCCTACCAGGCCGAGCGTAACTGGCCCGAGGTCCGCGAAGAATGCCACGCACTGGCGCAGTTCGCTCGCGCGAGCATTCTCGAGCTCACTGGCCAGGAGCCGCTGTCGAGTGACGATCCACGCTGGTACACGCAGATGGCCGCGGTGCCACTGCCACCCGGTACCGATACCGAACGGCTCAAGTCGCTGCTGTACGACGAGTACCGCATCGAAGTGCCGCTGACGCGCTGGAGGCAGCCAGGCATCCGCGTCTCCGTGCAGGGGTACAACACGCGCGCGGATATGGAGCGCCTGCTCGAAGCACTCACCGCGTTGCTCCCGCGGGTGCAATGACGCTCAGCGAGCTCAGCGATCTGGAGACGCCGTGGTGCGTCCGCGTCGCCGTGACCTTGCGGATCGCCGAGCTGTTGTCCGAAGGTGTGCGCGAGCTCGCCGATCTCGCGGCCGCCGCCGAATGTGATCGCGACGCGCTCCATGCCGTGCTCGGCCACCTTGCGTCGAAGGGCTTGTTTCGCGAGACGACCCCTGGCTGCTTCGACCTGAACGACCTTGGCCGTGAGCTCATGCAGCCTGAGACGCGGATCGGGCTCGATCTCGACGGCGTGGGTGGGCGGTTTGCGTACGCCTGGGGGTCGCTGTTGCAGTTCGTGCGGACCGGGGCGCCCGCCTACCACGAAGTGTTCGGGGTGCCGTTCTGGGAAGACCTGAACGCCAATCCTGAGATCGGCGCCAGCTTCGACGCGCTCATGGGTCCGACGGGTCACGGCACACCCGATCCCGATGTGCTGCTCGCCGGCGACTGGGAGACGGTCCACACGGTGGTCGATGTGGGCGGCGGCACCGGTGCGCTCCTGGCGGAGATCCTACGGGCGCATCCGGATGTGCATGGGATCCTGGTCGACTTTCCGCGGACGGTGGCTCGCTGGGCGGAGATCTTCGACCTGGCACAGGTCGCCGACCGCGTGCAGACCAGCGGCCAGAGCTTCTTCGACCCGCTCCCACCCGGCGGCGACCTGTACCTGCTGTCGAAGGTCATCAACGATTGGCCGGATCCGGAAGCCAGGGCGATCCTGAGGCGGTGTGCCGAGGCCGCCTGGCCGAATGGTCGGGTGGTGGTGAACGGCGGGGTTGGTCGCGAGGCGGTTCGCAACCGCCTGTCACCCGAGATGGTCCTGGTAGGAGGCAAGCACCGCGGCCTGGCCCAGTTCCGAGCCCTGGCCAACTCCGCTGGCCTCGAAGTCACCAACGCTGGCGAGAACAAGAACGGCCGCTACCTCGTGGAGTGCCGCCCCAGCAAGTGAGAGTGTTTCTGCGCGAGCCCGCACTCGGCGCCACCACCGCGGGCATGGTCCTCCTGATGCTGCTGTTCATCCTGCTACCGCAGGTCCAGGTCGTTCTGGCGCCCGGGCTGCAAGGCTACGTGAGCTTCTTCAACGAAGGCCCGAACTGGCTCAACGCCACATGGAACAGCCTCCGAGTGATGGCACTCAGCACCACCACCGCGGTCCTCCTCGGCTTCGTGTACGCCTACGCGATGGTTTACAGCCGTATGCCCTGGAAGCCGTTCTTCCGATTGCTCGCGGTGCTGCCGATGCTCTCGCCGCCGTTCGTGGTCGCGGCCAGCTACATCCTGCTGTTCGGCCCGCGTGGCCTCATCACCTACCACCTGTTCGGCCAGAGCCCGAACATCCTTGGCCTGTACGGCCTGTGGGGCGTCCAGACCATCGCCTTCTTCCCGTACGCCTACCAGCTCATCGCGGATGTCCTCACCCGTTCCGATCCGCGCCTCGAACAGGCAGCGAGAAACCTCGGCGCGACGCCCTGGTCAGTTTTCAGGACGGTCACCCTCCCGCTGGCCAGGCCGGGCCTCGTCAGCGCCGTGCTGCTGGTCGCGATCTATGTCGTCGAGGACTTCGGCAACCCTGCCCTCATTGCCGGGCAATACACGGTCTTGCCCACCCTCGCGTACGGCCTCATCACGGGCTTCGGCGACTTCGCGGGCGCAGCCGTCGTGAGCACCATCCTGCTCGCGCTGGCGCTCGTGCTGTACATCATCCGGCTGCAGCTCGAAGGCCGGCGCAGCGGCAGCTTCGTCACCGTCACCGGGCGCACCGGCTCGATCCCCAGGCCGCCCGTACCACAGGCTGTCACGGCAGCCTGTTTCGTCGCTTGCCTGCTGCTGGCGGGTCTCATCCTGCTGGTGTACGGCGTGCTGCTGCTCAGCGCCCTGGTCGAGTCGTACCCCTTCAACTTCGCGCCCACGCTGCGACACTTCGAGTACGTGGGCGCGCACTTCGCGTCGCTCCGCAACAGCCTGGTGTACGCCGGGATCGCGGCCGTGCTGTGCTCGCTCTTCGCCATCCTGCTGGCGTACATCGTCCAGCGGAAGACCTGGCGCGGCCGCGGCCTGGTCGATTTCATGGCCATCGCACCGGCAGCGGTGCCGGGGATCTTCTTCGGAATCGGCTACGCAACCACGTTCAACCAGCGCTGGCTCGACTGGCTGGATCGCGGCGCGCTGATCGTCCTGAGCATGATCTTCTGGAACATTCCGGTGGGCTACCGCGCCGCGATTGCGGGCCTGCAGCAGATCGACCGCTCGATCGACGAAGCCGCGACCAGCCTCGGCGCCGGCAGCCTGCGCGCCTTCCGCGATGTGCTGTTCCCCATCCTGAATGGGCCATTCACGACCGGCCTCGTCACCGCGTTCGTGCGCGCGATCACCACGCTGTCCGTCGTGATCTTCCTCTTTACCCCGGGCACCACCGTCGCCACCATCACCATCTTCCAGCTCGTGAATGACTTCAACTGGGGCGGTGCGACCGCCTTCACGGTGTCCGTGATCGCGAGCGCCATCGCGGTCCTGGTTGTGTTCTGGGCGATCAGCGGCCGGCGCGTGCGGCTGAACGAGCTGCCCAATGCCTGACGCGCATGTGCGGCTGGTCGCGCTCAGCAAGCGGTTCGAGAATGCCACCGCGCCCGCTGTGGACGACGTCTCGCTCGATATTCCGCAAGGCAGTTTGACCACCCTGCTGGGACCATCTGGCTGCGGCAAGACGACTACGTTGCGCATGATCGCCGGCTTCTATGAGCCCGACCGCGGCGACATCTTCATCGGCTCGCGCCGCGTCAACGACATCCCCACCCATCGCCGCAGAACGGCAATGGTGTTTCAAGACTACGCGCTGTTCCCGCACATGAGCGTGCTAGACAACGTGCGTTACGGCTTGCGCCTGGCCAGGACGCCGCGTGAAGAAACCGCTCGTCGGGTCCGCGAGACCCTCGAATTTCTCGATCTCACCGGCCTCGAGGCGCGCTTCCCCGGGCAGTTGAGCGGCGGGCAGCAGCAGCGCGTCGCCCTCGCCCGCGCGCTGGTCATGAACCCCGAGGTGCTGCTGCTCGACGAGCCGCTGTCCAACCTCGATGCCCGACTGCGCGTCAGCATTCGCAACGAGCTGATCTCGATCCAACGGCAGCTCGGCATCACCACCATCTACGTCACCCATGACCAGGATGAAGCACTGGCCATGAGCGACTGGGTCGCGGTGATGAATCACGGTCGCGTGGTGCAGTGGGGCACGCCGTGGGATGTCTACTACCAGCCGCGCACCGCCTTCCTGGCGGACTTTCTGGGTACCGTCAATCTGGTCCACGTACCCGTCCTGACGGCCCAGCCGACCAGCATCACGGTGCAGCTCGGGCCGCACGCGCTCGAGGTCCCGTTCACGGCCAATCACCCTGGGAAAGAGGCGCTGCTAGCCATCCGCCCCGAGACGCTTGCGCTCGGCTCGCCAACCGACGAGGGTGGGCTGATGCTGCAAGGCCTCGTGGTACGCCGTACGTTCCTCGGCCATCTGATGCGCTACGCGGTGCGCATCGCGGATCAGGAGTGGCTGATCGATCAGCCCGACCCCGGTAGTGCCAGCCTGGCCGAAGGCAACGTCACTGTGATCGTGAATCCGCGCCGCGTCCACGTGCTGCCCGAACCCGAGGCGTGAACGTTTCGCTCCTCGGCGCTCAGGCCGTGGACTGGCTCGCCCTGCAGCCGGGGCCGCCGATTCGTCTCGTCATGTGCGACATCGACGGCGTGATCACCCGCGGTGAGGGCCAGCCGGTGGACTTGCCGGTGATCACGCGCGTCGCTGCGCTCAACCGCGCCGCTCTGAGCGATCCATACGTGCCCGCGCTCACCCTGTGCACCGGCCGCCAGGCGCCGTACGTCGAGCTCATGGCGCAGTTGACCGAGACCTTCCTGCCGTGCATCTTCGAGCACGGCGCCGGACTGTTCTTTCCCCGCGCATTCCGCTACGAGTTCAACGTTGCGCCCGACTACTCGGCCGGCCTCGCTCGTGTACGTGCCGCGCTCGAGCCCGACCTGTTGGCAACCGGCCGCGCCTTCGTCCAGCCCGGCAAGGAGGCAACAATGACGCTCTATCCAATTTCCGCTTCGCTGGACGAGGTGTACGCCACTGCCTCGGCCGTGCTCGCCAGCCAGGCGCCCCAGTTCAGCGTTGCCCGCAACGTCCAGGGCATCGAGGTCCGGCCGCACGGCATCGACAAAGGTGTGGGTTTGCGCCGTGCCGCCGAGCTTCTGGCGCTCCCGCTGACGACCTTCGCGGGCGTTGGTGACTCCGATCCCGACCTGAGCTTTCTCGAGTTATGCGCATTCAGCGCCGCCCCCGCGAACGCGGCGCCCGCTGTCAAATCAGCCGTGGACTTCGTGAGCAACAAGCCTTACGGCGAAGGCCTGGTCGAGATCCTGCAACTGCTCGAAAGCCGCAACCGCTCGCATGGTCAGGCCGGCCTCTAGCTTGCCCGTATCGCCCCCGGCCGGCCCGCCGCCAGGCGGAATGCTTGCGCAGCCTCCGTAATCTGTGTCGAAGAAGCAGCACGGTTCCCCCGCCGGGCGTAAACGGGTGGGTCACACTTGAGCAGGAGCACAATACACACCGTGAGCAGCACCACGGCTGCGCCGCCGGTCGCGCGGCCCGCGCCCACGCCGACGCCCTGGACGGCAGTGCTGGTCAACCGCATCCGCGCCTGGAGCTACTACCGCAGCGCCGACGTCGCCGAACGGCGCGACCTGCGTGTAGATCTCCTGCGTGGCTTCTGCATCTTCGCCATGGTGGTCGACCACTTCGGTGGCGAGTCGTGGCTGTATGCCATCACGGGCGGCAATCGCTTTTATGTCTCTGCCGCTGAAGGGTTCATCTTCATCAGCGGCTTCGTCATGGGCCAGGCCTACCGCCGCAAACGCGACCGCTCGGGCCTCGTCGCCGCTATGTCCGACGCCCTGATCAGAGCCCGCACCCTGTACCTCGCCACGGTCGCGCTCACCCTGATCTTCTCGATCCTGTACCTGTACACGGATATCGCCCTCTGGACTGGCCGCGACTTCGGCCTGGGCATCGACAGCCTGGCCGAGATCACCGTAGGTGCCCTGACACTGCACTACACCTACCACGGCACCGACATCCTGGCGATGTACACGCTGCTGATACTGGTCGCGCCGTTCATCCTGCTGCTGCTGTCGGTGAGCGAGTGGTACTGGGTCCTCGGTGTCTCCTGGCTTTGGTGGCTGGCGTATCAGATCTTTCCCGAAGAAGCCGCGCTGCCCTGGTACATCCGCCACGGCGAGAATTTTCCGATAGCCGCGTGGCAGGTGCTGTTCGTGACTGGCTACGTTCTGGGGTTCTTCCGCGATGCCCTGGCGCAGTGGTTCACGCGCTTCCGCCGCATGCGCGTGTTCCTGGTCGCGCTGGGCATCTCGGTCACGTTGGGGCTGATCTCGCTGGCCTGGGCCACCGTGAGTGGCGCTGCGTTCCCGCTCTTCGACCTCGATCCAAGCGCGCTCGAGGAAACGTTCTTCAAGGTGCCGCTGCGACCGTGGCGGCTGGTGGCCTTTGCCTCAGTCGCGATCGTCGGCTACACGGCGGTGACGTATCTGTGGCTGCCGCTGCGCCGCGCGCTCGGCTGGCTGATGCTGCCGCTCGGTCAGGCCGCGCTCTACAGCTACATCGTCCACTTCTTCCTGATCCTGCTGGTCTACAACCTGGCGCCGTGGTTCGCGAGTCTGCCGTGGGAGCCGTCTGAATCGGTCTTCACGCCCATGCTGCAGATCTGCGTGGTGATGCTGCTGTGGACCCTGGTGCGCCGCCGCGTGCTGTTCGGGATTATTCCGAACTAGGGCCTGGCCCTCGCCCTTAGGCTCGCCGCACCTCGATCATGCCGCCACGCACGCGCGCTTCGAAGGCCGGCTGCGGCGCCGTCGCTGGGCCCTGCCGCACGCTGCCATCGACCATGCTGAACTGCGACGCGTGCCACGGGCACTCCACGCAGTCGCCATCGTGTAGCTTGCCTTCGGCCAGCGGTCCGCCCCAGTGCGAGCACACCCCGCTCAGCGCCAGGATCGAGCCGCCCTTCTTGAGCAGCACCAGCGGAATTGTTTGACCCTCGACCTTGAGGTCGGCGCCAACCAGCTTGCCCGGCTCGAGCACGTCTGCTTTCGCCAGCGGCACAAAGTCGTCCACTGCCGGCTCCCAGGCGGTGCGATTGACGACCGTGCCCATGCGATACACGAGCTCTCCGCCGAGCCACGCCGAGAACGTAGCCAACGCCAACGCGGTCGTCGACAGACCGAACCCGAGCGCCCGCTGCTCCGCGCGCCGCGCGAATAGCGACGCAATCATGCACACCAGCCCAACCGAGTTCAGCAATGCGTGCACCAGCCCCGTGCGCCGCTGCTCCGCTTCGGTATCGCTCCAGTCGGTTGCGCCAGTCACAGCCGTGGGCACCGCGGCCAGGACGCCAATCGTCATCGCCGCGTCGGCCGAACGCCGTCCATCAGTCAGGTCGAGCAGCGCGCCGGTCCACCATGCGCCAAGTACGAGGTCGGTCAGGGCAGGATGCAGCGGATGGCCCAGCCAGACACCGTTGAGCCAGTTCTTGACGCGCCGTGCGGCTGGCCCACCTTGCTCAACAAGGCTGCGCAGCATGGTTTGCAGTTGCTCCGACCACTCGTCGAGCATTTCGGCCTGTTCTGGGCTGAGGTTGTCCATCCGAAGCGGGAGTGAGGGGCGAGGGATGGGGGGTGAGGGCATGCTCATTTTCGGCGCGGCACCATCTCGCATTCGGCGTGCCACACCACGACTACAATTCCGTGACCTTGACACACCCCCACTCCCCGCCCTTCGCCCCTCACTCCTTGTGACGCGCGCGCCGTCATGGCTGATCGTTTTGCTGCTGCTGGTCATCGTGGGCATCGGCGTCTACGGCTACTTCACGACGCCACTTCCGTTCGGGCTGTCGTCGGTGATCCGCACCCCAGGCGGCGCCAACGTGCCACCGCAAGCCAACCCCACGCCCGCGAGCGTGCGAGCCTCCGCCGGACAACCTCTGGTGCTCGGGGCGCTCAACGTGGCAGTCCAGAGTGCGCAGCGCAACCAGGACCTGACCGCGAGCAACCGCGGTGGCCCGGCCGGCTCGTTCACCGTGCTCCAACTCGAGTTGCAGAATAGTGGCAGCGAGCCGCTCACTGCGCTGCCCGCCAACTTCAAACTGATCGACGATCGCGGCCGCGGCTACGCGGTTGATCCCGAAGCCACCCGCGCGGTCAACGCCTCGACCCGCCACCGCGTCCTGTTCGACGCCACCGTCCCGCCCGGCGCGCGCTTCGTCACCCTGCTCGCCTTCGAAACACCCGCCGATGTCGGCGGCCTGACATTGCGCGTCTCATTCGGCTACGGCGAGGTGGAACTGCCTCACTAGGGGTCGGGGGTCGGGGGTTCGGGGTTCGGGGGCTCGGGGGCTCGGGGGCTCGGGGGCTCGGGGAGTCCATATTCGCAATAGGCGCAGCCGCGCTGCCGGCGGTAGACTGGCATCGCGTGGCGACTGAGATCCGACCCCCGACCCTCGACCCCCGACCCCCGTTCGGCTTCATGGGAGCGATCCTCGACGTCGACCTGACCACGGGGACGCACCACGTTCGCGAGCTCACGCAGGAGATGGCGGACAAGTGGCTCGGCGGTACCGGACTGGGCGCCCACCTCTTGTGGGAGGAGCAGGTCTACAAGGCCGATCCACTCGGACCTGACAACGTGATGGTCTTCGGCACGGGCCCATTCGCTGGCACGGCGGTGCCGCTGTCGAATCGCTTCGGCGTCTGTGCTCGCAGTCCGCTGACTGGCGTGTGGGGTGAGGCCGAGTGTGGCGGCCACTGGTCCAACGATCTGAAGAAGTCAGGCTTCGACGCGCTGGTGCTGCGCGGTCGCGCCGACCACCCCGTCTACCTGTGGATCCACGACGGCGAGGTCGAGCTGCGCGACGCGAGCCACCTGTGGGGCAAGGACACGTTCGAGACGCACGACGCGGTGCGCGAGGAAGTCGGCTCCACGGGACGACGTGGCCTGGAAGCCGGCGTCGCGTGCATCGGTCAAGCGGGCGAGCGGCTGGTGCGCTTCGCGGCGATCATGGTCGATGGCAAGGATGGCCGCGCCGTCGGCCGCTCTGGGCTGGGCGCGGTCATGGGCTCCAAGAACCTGAAGGCCGTCGCCGTGAGAGGCACCCAGACCTTCCCGATCGCCGACGAAAAGGGGTTGAGCGAGTACCTGAAGGAGCTGCGCAAGGAGATCGTCAGCACCTCCAAGGGCTTTGGCGCGCTCGGCACCGCGGGCGGCATTCCGACCCACGACAAGATGGGCAACTGGCCGATCAAGAACTGGCAGCAGGATCACTGGCCCGAAGCGCCCGACAAGATCTCGGGCGCGGCGATGCGCGACAGCATCCTGACCGGCCGCTACTACTGCGGCAACTGCATCATCGGCTGCGGTCGCACCGTGCAGGTGAAGGAAGGCCCGTATATGGGCATCGAGCAGGGCGGGCTCGAGTACGAAACGACCTCGTTGAATGGCTCCAACCTGCTCATAGACAACATCGCGGCCGTGCAGAAGCTCAACGAGTGGTGCAACCGGTTGGGCATGGACACCATCTCGGCCGGCGCGACGATCGGCTTCGCCATGGAGGCGTACGACCGCGGCCTCATATCAGATACTGACGGCCTCGACCTCGAGTGGGGCAACGACGCGGCAGCCACCGAGCTCATGCGGCGCATTGGCCTTCGCGAAGGCTCATTTGCGACTCAGCTTGGTGAGGGCACCCTGCGCTTCGCGCGCTCGATCGGCGGTGAGGCATTCGCCGTCCACGTGCGCGGTCTGGACTTCCCCGCTCATGATCCACGGGCCTTCTACGCAAACGCCGTCGCGTACGCCACCAGCCACCGTGGCGCCGACCACCTGTCGAGCTTCGCGCACGTCTTCCAGCGGGTGGTCTCGCTGCCCGAGCTGGGCTACCCCGAGCCGGTGCATCGTCAGGACGCTTCTGCAACACCGCGGCTGGTGATGATCGGGCAAAACCTGATGAGCTGGTACGACAGCCTCAAGTGCTGCAAGTTCCTGTTCTTTGGTGGGGTCAAACCCACGCATATCTGGAACTGGTACCGCTTCGTCACCGGCCGGTCCGTTTCGCTGGAAGAGTTGATGGAGACGGGTGAGCGGATCTTCCTGCAGAAGCGGCTGTTCAATCTGGCGTGCGGCTCAGGCCCGTGGGACGACACGATGCCGCCGCGCATGCTGGAGCTCCCGCGCGACATCGGCACCGAGGAGAAGAGCATCCCACCGTTCGAGGACATGCTGTCGGAGTACTACCGACTCCGCGAATGGGACCCCGAAACGGGCGCCATCTCCTCCGAGGTCATCGAGCGGCTAGGCCTCCCCGAGCCGATCCTGGCAGCCCGCCAACCAGTAGCCGTCTAGCCGCCGCGCCACGCTCACCCGACGCTGCGCAGGCGTCGCCCGGGCAGCACCTCGGGGAACACAGGGGTGCTGCCGCAGGCTTCGCCCTGGCGGGCAGCTGCGCGGGCACACACAAGCTGCCTCCCACTGAGGGGGGGTGAAGGGGGTTTACCCCCTGAAGTTTCAAACTGGGCCGAGCGAAGCGATGGCTAGTGGCCCAAACACTCAGCCGCCCGCGATCGGCGGCAGTAGCTCCAGACAGTCGCCCTCGTGGAGGACGTCGTCTAGCCGCACCATTTCGCCCCGCACGTGCACCAGCAGTTGTCCCCACAACCATTCGTCGTGCCGAGCGTCGGCCCACGGCTGGAACTCACCGCTGCGCCGGGCTAGCATCCGCAGCACCTCCCGCAGCGTGCTCCCCTCCGCCATCTCCAACTCCAACCGACCCGCGCCGAGCCCAGCGCGATACGGCGGATACGCCACCACTGCGAGCCGCATGTGACCGTCGCCGATCCTAACAAAGCCCGTGCCGCGATCGACCCCATCGTGCCGATCGCCGTCCTGGCCGGCGTGGCCCTCTGGTTCGTCACCGACCTCACGAGCAAAACAGACATCAGCGGCCCCAACTGGAGTCTCAAAGGCAATGGCTCGATCGCGGTGCTCTTCGCGGGCGGCGGCGCACTCCTGACCTTCGGCTGGCTGGCCCTGGCCTACGGCGGCCGCGGCGAACGCGGCTACCTCAAAAAGGCACTCCTGGGCGCAGCCACAGTAGCCGTGCTCGAGCTCGTATTCAGCTTCGCCCCCATCCTCATCGGCCCAGAAAGCATGCCAGCGGCAGTCATTCCGCTGATCGTCACCTGCCTCGCCGCGGGACTGGCTGCAGGCGCCGCACTCGCCCGCGGTGGCTACACCGCCGGCCTGATCATCACGATCGTCGCCCTCGCCGCGAGCCTGGCACCCGTGGGCCTGGGCTTCTTCCTCGTCCCGCTCTTCCTCCCCATCACGCTAGCGATGCCGAGCCTCGCGCTCGCGCCCAACCGCTGGCTCGTCGCCAACAGCCTGGGCGTCCTGATAGCGCTGCTGCTCGGGCTGTACGGAGCGCAGGCGCTGCTGGCCAACCGCTAGCGCCAGCAGCCGCGGCGCCAACCCGAGCACCAGTACCAGTGCCAGCAGCGCCGGTAGGAACGCGGTACCCGCGACGTGCGTCGCATCCCAAACCGCCCCGGCGACAAGAGTCACCAGAAAGGCGGTCGAGTAGCTGATCGCGAAGGCGCCCGCCGACATACGCGCCACGTCCGCGGGCGCCGCCAGCAGCGTCGGCAGGATGAAGCTCAGCACCAGGATGTAGGCAGCGCAGAAACCGAGGACCCCCGCCGCGACAACCGTCGGTACGCCGGGCAGGACGAGCACGGACACCAGCGCCAGCGCGATCGCACCCGCGACAGCAATCGGTATCCACGACTGCGCCAGAATCCGCATCGGCACGAACCCGATCACCACGGATGCCGGCACCTGCGCCGTGTTCAGCGTCGCCAGCGCTGGCCCGACGAGATCGACCTGGTTGGTGGCGTGCAGGTAGTCGGGGATGAAAGTGTTGCCGCCGAAGTACACCAGGCTGGCTGAGGCTTGCAGCAGCCCCAACTGCCACTGCCGTGTCGAGCGGAAGTCCGGCAGCCCACTGGCCAGCGCGTAGCCACCATCCGTTGTCCCATGCCGCGTTGCCAGGGCGACCAGCGCCGCGGTCAGCACGACCGGCACGGACCACACCACGAAGCTGGCCTCCCAGGAGCCCACCAGTGGCAGGACCCACGGCAGCGTGAACGAAGCGCTCAAGAGCTCGCCGACGAGCAGCCCGTTGGACCAGAAGCCAGTCGCGCGCGCCACCCGATCGGGGAACCACTGGCGCACCAGCGCGGGCATGGTCGGCTGGCAGATGGCGATGCCCGCGCCCATGCAGGTGGTCATCGCGAACAGCATCGGTACCGATGGGCCAAGCCCGCGCAGCGCCGACGAGATGCCGATGAGGCACAGCCCCAACAGCAGCGCCCGCCTCGCGCCGAGCCTGGCGATCAACACAGCCCCGGGCACCGCCGCCACCCCAAACAGCAACACTGGCAACCCCGACAGCGCCGCGACGCCCTTCTCGTCCAACCCCAGCTCGCGATGTATGAGCGGCAGCACCGGCGGCACCGCGAGCAAGGTCAGCCGCAGGTCAATCCCAGCTAGCCACAGCAACCCCAGACGCACTGCACCGCCACGCGCCACCGAGATTCATCGTAGGCGGGACTCCGTTCAGGCCCGCCGCCGAGCGAATGCTCTCACGCGGGTGAGCGCGCCCTGGCCTGTAGACAAGCCTTCGGCAGTGCTGGCATCCTCAGTCCCCTGTACCGAGCTCTGGCGCTGGGCATCTTTCTCGTCTTGCAGTTGGCGGGCGCGGTGCTTGCGGTCAATCAGGGCGCGGTTGATCTGAGCGCGGGCACCGCCTCGGCTGCGTTCGTCGACCCCACCGACACTTCGTCCAGCAGCCCCAGCTCGACCCAGACGTCGACGCCCACGCTCACCACGACCATCACGAGCACCCCAACCCTCACCCCCACCGCGACCACTACACCCACACGCACCCTCGCCCCAGTCGCCGCAGCAACAGCCAACGCCACAGCCACCGGCCAACCGAGCGCGATCGCCAGTCGCACCGCGACCCCCACCGCCACCCCTAGCCGGACGCCAACCCGCACTCCAACCCCAACGGCCACGCGCACCCTCACCCCGACTCCCCGCGTGACCGCCACCAGCACCCGAACGCCGACCAGCACCGCGACTCCCACGCGGGTCCCGCTCAGCCTGGCAGGCGCGCCCACGACCAGCGGCCTGACCAGCTCCTCGGCAACGATCGCGTGGACCACCACGCAGCCGGGCACCTCGCAGATCGAATTTGGCGTCATCTCCATCTACGGCCAGACGACCGGCGTCGACACACAGTTGACCGCGCAACACCGACAGGTCCTGACCGGGCTCTTCCCGGGCGTCACCTACCACTACCGCGTGCGCAGCACCGACGCCAGCGGCACCCGCCTCGTCTCACCTGACGCGGTCTTCACCACACAACGACGCGGCGTCCGCGGCGTCGTCGACGACGTCGTCACTCGGCGTGTCACGGCAACTACCGCCAGCATCGGCTGGACCGCGTCGACCTCCGTCGCCCAGGTCGAGTACGGGCTAACACCGAGCTACGGGTTGTTCACCTTGCTGCGGCCGTTCGCGTCCGTCAATCAGGAGATCGGGTTGACCAGCCTGCGGCCCGAGACGCTCTATCACTATCGAGTCAAGACCTGGGACAACGCGGGCGTCTCGTCCACCTCGCCCGACTTCACGTTCACCACCGCCCCAGCGCGCCAGACCGTGCTGCTTGGCAATTCGACGATCGATGAGCGGCGCACCACCATCCCGTCCGGCCAGGCGTACGCGTTCCAGTACGCCGCCACGTCCAGCGGCCTCGGCAACTGGCTGCGGGTGTACGTCGACGCCGCAAGCGCGGCCACCACGGTCTCGATTGGGCTGTATGGTGATGACGCTGGCAAGCCCGGCACACTCTTGGCGCTGACCAGCATCGATCGACCAGCCCGCGCAGCCTGGAACGTGGCGCAGCTGGCTGGCGTCAGCATGACCCAGGGCGCGTCGTATTGGATCGCCGTCCTCAATCCCGTTGGATCGGGCGTGCTTGGCCTGCGCGGCGCGACGGGCGCGGGGACCAGCCAGGTGGCACTGCAGCCGGCATTGACCACGCTCCCGTTGACCTGGCAATCCGTGCCCGGTGGCGGCGGGACGACGACGCTGTCGGCGTTCGTGCAGCAGCTCACGCCGTCGGTGGCGCTGATCGAGCCCGCCGACGGGCGCAGCGTCAACGGCGTGGTGTCGCTGTCGGCGACGGTCGATGACGAGGTGGCGGTAACGTCGGTCCAGTTCCTCGTCGACGATGCGCCGGTCGGCGCGCCGGTGCGGACCGCGCCATTCGCGGCGAGCTGGGATAGTCGGCAGAGCGCGACGCACGAGTTCCACACGCTCTCGGCTCGGGTGACCGACGCGTTGGGGCGTGGCTCCACCGCCGCGCCGGTATGGGTGCACGTCGATAACGGCGCGGCGATCTCACAGGTCTCGGTCAGCTCCGTGACTGCCACGAGCGCCTGGATCTCGTGGTCCACGGACTCGTACTCCGACAGCCAGGTGGAGTTCGGTCAGACCACAACCTACGGCCAGACTGGCGCCGCCGATGCCGGGCTGACGTGGCTGCACCGCCAGCTACTCACTGGCCTCACACCTGGGACCACGTACCACTACCGCGTGCGGAGCCGCGACCTCCGCGGCGCGGTCGGCGTCTCCGCGGACGCCACGTTCACCACCCGCGCCGCGCCGCCCTAGGCAGAGACGGCCCGCCAGGGCGAAGCGCGCAGACAAATGCAATCCAACCCATCCGCATACCATGACCCTCCCGCCAGATTTGCGCGCTGGTTTATGAAAGGTCCAACGAACGGCCGTTGCGCCCCCTAGTGCCCTGGCCGGCCGCCATGGTAGCAGTCAACTGGGCGCGGAAAGCCCGTATAGTCGAGGCTCGACGTGACCTTGCCGGTACTCCACCTCGACGGCACCGCCTATGACCAGGGTCTCCAGCACGGCCGGGCGCTGGGCGAGCAGATCGCCGCCAACCTGGACGTGTACTTCGACCGCTTCCTGACCGAGGGTCAGCTGCCAAGGGACGAAGCCAGAAGCAGGGCGCAGCAGTACCAGGACGTGTTCGCGGGGCACCCGTATTGGGACGGCATGCGCGGGGTCGCCGATGGCTCCGGACAGGACCTCACCGACATCCTGGTGCTCAATATGCGCTACGAGCTGCTGTACTTCCAGTACGGCTTCTGCGCCATGGTCGACGGCTGCACCTCGTTCGCCGTGCTGCCCGAAGCGAGTCAGAACCGCCACCTGCTGCTGGGACAGAACTGGGATTGGATCCCGCAGGTCAAGGGCGCGGTGGTGCACACCATCGAGACCGATGGGCTCGAGACGCTCAGCTTCACCGAGGCCGGCATCGTCGGCGGCAAGATCGGCCTGAACTCGGCCGGGCTTGGTCTGGCCATCAACGGGCTGCTGAGCACCGTCGACGACTGGTCGCGCCTCGAGCCGCCGTTCCACATGCGATGCTTCGAGATCCTGCGCTCACGCTCGTTCAACGCCGCCCGCGGCACCATCACCAGCCGCCCGCGCGCGTGCTCCACCAACTTCCTGCTCGCGCAGCCGCCCGATCGCATCCTGGATATCGAAGCAGCGCCCGACACGCTGCGCGAGCTGCCAGCCAGAAACGGCTACGCGGTGCACACAAATCACTTCCTCGAGCCCGAGCGGCTGCACATCGCCGAGCCGCCGAGCGAGCGCCGCCCCCACTCTTACCACCGCCAGGCGCGGATGCAGGCTGTGCTGGAGGCGCGGCTGCCGGTCGCCATCGCCGACCTGGAAGCCGCGTTGCGTGACCACGATGACCATCCCGACGGCATCTGTAGGCACGAGAACGACGCTGACCCACCCGAGGAGCAGTACATCACCGTGACGTCGGTCATCATGGACCTCGACGAGCGGAGCCTGCGGTTGACCGATGGTCCACCGTGCGAGCACCTGTACGAGGGTTACTCGCTGAGCCATACAGCGCTCGTCGGCCGCTAAGAACGTTGCGGGCAGCACTTTCCGCGATGCGCGTAAGGTTAACCGCGTGCAGACCGCGGCCATACGCACCCTCAGCGTCGACCTGGGCGGCGCGTCCACGGTGGTCGAGTCCGCGGTGGCCGAGCTCGACGCGCTCCACGCGGTCAAGCGCATGTGGGCGCGTGACCCGACTCTCTGGAAACCGCGGCCCGAGGACGACGTCGAGCTGTCCAATCGGCTCGGCTGGCTGACGCTGCCGGACGATTTCCTGCACAAGGCCGCCGAGCTGCGACAATTCGCGGCCGACTGCGCGAAGCGCGGCATCCGCCACGCGGTCGTGTGCGGGATGGGCGGCAGCAGCCTGGCGCCCGAAGTCTTCCGCATCACGTTTTCGGGCCGCGCCCGCGGCCTGGACGTGCACGTCCTCGACTTCACCGATCCGGGCGCCGTTGCCGCGGTCGATGCCGCCATCGATCCGCAACACACGCTGTTCGTGATCTCCAGCAAGTCGGGTGGAACGATTGAGGTGATGTCGTTCCTGGCTCACTTCTGGGAGCTCAGCGGTGGCCGCGGTGAGCAGTTCTGCGCCATCACCGACCCGGGCACGAGCCTCGACCGACTCAGCCACGAGCGTGGTTTCAGCAACACGTTCCTGAATCCGACCGAGATCGGCGGCCGCTACTCAGCGCTGTCGTATTTCGGACTGGTGCCTGCCGCGCTGATCGGCCTCGACCTGGCGCGCCTTCTCGAGCCAGCCGTGCGCGAGCGGGCCCAATGCCAGCACGAACGCACCCAGGACAACTCGGGCGCGTGGCTGGGCGCCTTCTTCGGCGCTCTTGCCCGAGCGGGCCGCGACAAGCTGACGATCCTGACGTCGCCGCGCCTGGGCAGCTTCGGCCTGTGGGTCGAGCAGCTGATCGCGGAAAGTACGGGCAAAGAGGGCAAGGGCATCGTGCCCGTAGTCGGCGAGCCGATTGGCGAGCCTGACGCCTACGGCGCCGACCGCTGCTTCGTCGTACTGCGCGTCGACGACGATGACAACGCAGACCTCGACCGAGCCGTCGACAAGCTGCGCGGTGCGCACCCGCTGGTCGTGCGCGCGCTGCCGAACATCGACGCCCTGGCAGCGGAAATGTATTGCTGGGAAGTCGCCACGCCAATGGCTGGAGCGCTGCTGCACATCAACCCCTTCGACCAGCCCAACGTCCAGGAGAGCAAGGACAACACCGCGCGGGTGCTCTCGTCTTCGGAGTCGACACCGCCGCACACGCTGTCGCCCGACGACGCCGCCAGCTTCCTGTCGCAAGCACGCGCCGGCGACTACGTCTCGCTGCAGGCGTACCTCACGCCAACCCCCGCTATCGAGGCACAGCTGCAGCGCATCCGCGCCCGGGTCCGCGATCGACAGAAAGTCGCGACCACGCTCGGCATCGGGCCGCGTTTTCTGCACTCCACCGGTCAACTCCACAAAGGCGGACCATCCAGCGGAGTGTTCCTGCAGCTGACCTACGAACCCACCGCCGACGTGCCAATCCCTGGCGCGGCCTACTCCTTTGGCACGCTCATCGCAGCCCAGTCGTTGGGCGACCTGCAGTCCCTGCAGAGTCGCGGCCTGCGCGCGGCGCGGCTACATCTTGGCCGCGACGTCGCCGCTGGGCTCGACCGCCTCCTGAACGCACTCTGACTTCACGGGAGGGCTCCACTGTCATGCAACTCGGCTTCGTCGGCCTTGGCCGGATGGGCGCCAACATGGTCCACCGTCTTGCACGCGGCGGCCACGAGATAGTCGCCTTCAATCGCAGTCCTGCGCCCGTGCAAGAGGCAGTGCGCAACGGGGCGATCGGCGCGACCTCACTGGAAGACCTGGTCAAGAGGGTCCAGGGACCGCGCCATATCTGGCTGATGCTGCCCGCGGGCAAGGTCACCGATCAGCACCTCGACCAGCTCATGGACCTGTGCCAGCCTGGCGATCTCTTCGTCGACGGCGCCAACTCCAAGTGGAAGGACACGATGGTCCGCGCCGAGCGGTGCAAGGCACGTGGCTTCGAGTTCGTCGATTGCGGAACCAGCGGCGGCATCTGGGGGCTGCAGGCCGGCTATTCGATCATGGCTGGCGGCTCACCCGAGGCCTTCGCCCGCGTCGAGCCGGTGGTGAAGACCCTTGCGCCCGACGCTGGCTACGGGCTGTGTGGCCCGAACGGCGCCGGCCACTTCGTGAAGATGGTGCACAACGGCGTCGAGTACGGAATGATGCAGGCCTACGCCGAGGGCTTCCAGATCCTGGAGAAGTCCGCCTACGGACTCGACCTCAAGCAGGTCTCGAAGATCTGGCAGCACGGTAGCGTGGTGCGCTCCTGGCTCCTCGACCTGATGGTGAACGCGCTCGAAAAGGACCCCAAGCTGGAAGGACTCGAGGGCTGGGTCGACGACTCCGGCGAGGGCCGCTGGACGGTCGAGGCGGCGATCGACGAGGACGTGCCGGCCACCGTCATCGCGTTCGCGCTGTTCAGTCGCTTCTACTCGCGCGATCCCAACTCGTTCTCGTGGCGGGTGCTGGCGGCGCTGCGCAACGAGTTCGGTGGTCACGCGGTGCGAGTGGGTGGCCAGGAGACAGGCGTCCGCTCGGCACCGGAGCACGTCGGCGCTAGTGCTCCCGACGCGGGCCGCCAGGCACGCGGAGCGGGTACAAGCCATGGCACTTGACGTCTCGGTCAGCGCGCGCGACGGCGAGATCTCCGTTCCCGTCCAGCTGCGGCCGGCGCCGTCGTGCGTCATGGTCATCTTTGGCGCCTCGGGTGACCTGACCCATCGCAAGCTGATTCCGGCGCTGTTCGACCTGCACAAAGGGGGGCTGCTCAGCAAGCAGTTCTCCGTGCTGGGCTTCTCGCGCTCCCCGTTATCGGATGACGACTTCCGACGCACCGCGCGTGAAGGCATCGAGAGCTTTTCCAGCGATGGCGTCCCCGACAAGGCGTGGCAGGAGTTCGAGAATCGGCTGCACTACATGTCGGGCCAGTTCGACAACCCGGCCAGTTATCAGGCGCTGCGCGATCGGCTGACCGAGCTGGGTGGGGACGGCAATCGCATCTTCTATCTGGCGACGCCGCCCGAGCTGTTCCAGGTCATCACCGCGCAGCTAGGTGATGCCAAGCTCGACCACCGCCCGGAGCGCGACAAGGGCTTCGTGCGCCTGGTGATCGAGAAACCCTTCGGCACCGACCTGCAGACGGCGCAGCAGCTGAATCGCTCGGTGCAGTCCGCCTTTCAGGAGTCGCAGGTCTATCGGATCGACCATTATCTCGGCAAAGAGACGGTCCAGAACATCCTGGCGTTTCGGCTGGCGAACGGCATCTTCGAGCCGATCTGGAACCGCAACTTCGTCGACCACGTACAGATCACCGTGGCCGAAACGGTCGGCGTCGAGCGGCGCGGTGGCTACTACGAAGAGATCGGCGCGTTCCGCGACGTCGTCGAAAACCACATGCTGCAATTGCTGTCGATCGTGGCCATGGAACCACCGGTGGTGTTCGAGGCCGAGCCCGTGCGCGACGAGAAGCTCAAAGTGATCAAGGCGCTGCGGCGCATCCCGCCGGAGCAGACCGGCGAATTTACGCTGCGTGGCCAGTACAACGCGGGCTCACAGGGTGGCACGCCGGTCGCCAGCTATCGCGGCGAAGAGAAGGTCGCGCCGAACTCGTGGACGGAGACGTTCGTTGTGCTCAAGCTGCACGTCGACAACTGGCGTTGGGCGGGCACGCCCTTTTATCTACGCCATGGCAAGCGGCTGCCGACGCGGGCGACGGAGATCGCCATCCAGTTCAAGCGCGCACCGCAGATGTTCTTCCCGGGCGAGGAGCGGTTGGAAGCCAATGTGCTGGCGATGCGCATCCAGCCCGACGAGGGCATCAGCCTGCGCTTCGGCGCCAAAGTGCCGGGCCCGACGATGCAGTTGCAGGAAGTCGACATGAACTTCCACTACGGCACGTCGTTCGGCCAGGCCGCCGAACAAAGCGATGCCTACGAGCGCCTGCTGCTGGACGCCATGCTCGGCGATCGCACGCTGTTCACCAGGGCCGATGAGGTCGAACAAGCCTGGAAGTGGGCCGAAGACATCCTGGAAGGCTGGCGGCAACACCCGAGCAACGTCCAGTTCTACCCCGCCGGCACCTGGGGCCCCAGCTGGGCCGATGCGTTCATAGAACGCGACGGCCGCCAATGGCGCCGCTTCTGAGGCACCTCGCGCTGCTCGTCCACGACTTGCGGCGCGCGCGTCGGTTCTACGAGTCCTATTTCGGCTTCGATGGTGCCTCAGAGTGGTTCGGCGACACACTGTTCATCCGCAATGCGGAAGGCTTTGACCTCGCCTTCATGCATGGCGATCCGCCGCCCAATCCGGGCGCGTTCCACCACTTCGGCTTCCACCTGGACACGGCCGAGCAGGTGCGGCAGCTCCAGGACCGCATGCAAGTCGACGGCGTGCCGATCATCGAGGAGGTCGAGGAGCCCGACCTGGTCAGCTTCAAGTGCACCGACCCCGACGGCTACACGGTCGAGGTCTACTGGGGCAGCTCCTACCCGACCTGAGACAAGCGGTATAGTCGCTGGCGTGGATGCGCCGATGCAGCAGCTACTCACGTGGGTTGCCGATGCGCCACGCTCGTACACCGACGCGATGGAAGCCTGGGGCAGCCACTGCCCGCGCTTCACGGTCTGGGAAGATGCGCTCGAAGCGCGTCTGGTCCGCGTGGCCGGTGCGCACGTACAGCTGACGCCCGACGGCCAGGCCGCGCTACGCGCTGTCGAGACTCCAGCTGCATCAGCAGCGCGCTGAACTAGCCGCCAGCACCAGGGCGAGTTTGACGCCGCCGACCACGGCGAGCATGCTCCGAATGGTGGCCATTCCGTTCGGCGCCCGCCAGGCGATCACCCGCGCCGCCGCGGAGCTGGCCGCGATCGCGCCATTCTCCGAGCTGGCGCCGGTCGATCGCGCGCGTCTGGCAGCCGCGCTCGAGGAGGTCCACTTTCAGGCGCGCGACGTGATCTTCGAGCAGGGCACGCCCGCGGACGCGCTGTACATCCTCCGCGAAGGCCTCGTCGAGCGCCTCGCCGACGGCGTGCGCCTGGACACAATCCACCCGCCCGCCGTTTTCGGCGACCTGGCCCTGCTGCGCGATGAGCCACGCGCCACCACCCTCGCTGCGCTCACCGACTGCCTGGTGTGGCGGCTGCCCGCTGACCGCTTCACGCGCCTCCTGCGCCGCACCCCGGGCATCGCCGCCTCATTCGCGGCGACCGTCAGTGGTCGCCTGGCCAGCCGGCAAACCGAGGTCGCCGAGCTGGCGAGCGAATTCGAAGGGATGGCCGAGTACCTGTACTCGAGCCTGTCGCCAGCGCAGCAGGCCATGCTCGAGCGTGCCGCGCTTCTGCCGGTGCTCGACGAGCGGGTGCTGGGCGAGCTGTTGGGCACCAGTCACGCGGACCTGTCGCAGCTCCCGCTGGCCGACGTCCTCCTCGACGGTCGCGCGACACCGGGCGACCTGTCTGCTCGCGCTCGCAAATACCCTCCCGTGTTCCGCCGATTTCTGCTGCGCCGCATGCTCGAGCGCCTCGGCCCGGGCGGCGTCGCACGTACCCGCCGCGAGCTGGCGGCGCTGGCCCGCTCCGTCGGCGCGACCGACCTCGCCGTGGAAGTCCTGCTCGAAGGCGACCTGCTGTCCGAGGCAGTCGAGATGGTGGACCGCGAGGCGGATGCGCTGCGTCGATCCCACCCCGAGCAGGCGCAAGCCCTCGCGCGACTGCTGCCGGTAGCGGCCCTCGCCGATCACCCGCACCTGCACGACCTGGCTGGCTGGCCCACCTCCGCCGAGAGCGCTGCAACGTTGGAGCGGCCGCGATGGCGTCTGGGTCGGCCCGCGATTGGCGCCCTGCTCGGCGTGGCCATCGTGCTCGCCGCATGGCCGCTGCCGCCGCCCGAAGGCCTGTCCGAGCGTGGCTGGCATGCCCTCATCACGCTCATCGGTGTGCTGCCCTTACTGGCGCTCGAGGCGCTGCCCGACGGCATCGTCGCACTCCTCCTGGCAGCCGCGTGGGTCGTCGGCGGTGTGACCGCGCCGCGCATCGCTCTGGGCGGCTTCGCCACCGGCAACTGGGTGCTGGTGGTGACCGCGCTGGCGGTGGGGACCGCCATCGCCTCGTCTGGTCTGCTGTACCGCATGGCGCTGTGGACGGTCGCCCACAGCCGCGGCGGCTTCCCCGGTCAGGCGATCAGCCTCGGCTTCGCGGGCATGCTGATCGGACCAGCCGTGCCGAACGCGACCAGCCGCGTGGCGCTGGTGGCGCCCGCCGCGACGGAGCTCATCGATGCGCTGGGCTACCCGCGCGGTAGTCGACCAGCAATCGGCATGGCGATGGCGATTCTGATGGGCTTCGGCCAGATCGTGGCAGTCTTCTTGACCAGCTCCACGACCTCGGTGCTGGTCTACGCGGTGTTGCCCGAGTCCGCTCGCTCCGGGCTCAGCTGGGGCTCGTGGGCCGTGCGCGCGGCGCCCACGCACTTGCTGCTGTTCGCCGGCCTGATCGCGTTCATCATCTGGCGCTATCGACCGCGCGCGGAGGATGTCCAGCGCGAGAACGCCAGCCATGCCCTGGCGCTGCAGCGAGCCCTGCTTGGCCCGCCGTCACGCCATGAGCTGATCGCGCTAGGCATCACGATCTTCGTGCTGGTTGGTTTCGCGAGTCAGCCGATCCACCACCTCGACCCTGCCTGGGTGGGAGTGCTCGCGCTGGCAGTGCTGGCGGGAACCGGGGTGCTAGCGGCCAACGGTCTGAGCAGCGTCAACTGGAGCTTCGCTCTGCTGTCGGGCATCTTGACCAGCATGTCCGACGTCTTTGCCGACACCCAGCTCGACCAGTGGCTGGCGCGCCTGGCGACGCAGACTGTTGGCGGGCTGGCGAGTACGCCCGTGCTCTTCGTCGCGGCCCTCACCCTGCTGTGCTACGTGCTCAGTCTGGTGATGCGCTGGCAAGCGGCCGCGCCACTGCTGACGATCTCGCTCGCGCCAGTCGCGAGCAGCGCGGGGATCGACCCGTGGGTCGTGGCGCTGACCGCGCTCATCGCGTGCAACGGCTTTTTCCTGCCGTACCAGAGCACGACCTACCTGGCGCTGTACCACGGAACCTACGGTCGGCTGTTCACGCACCGCCAGGCGCGGCCGATGGCGATCACCTATGGCGTGGTCACTCTGCTCGCGCTGTGCGCGAGCGTTCCAATATGGCACCTGTGGGGATTGCTTTAGGCGGTACGCCTAAAGTTTTGACTGTGAACGCGGCCCGTATGACAGGTCGCTCGCGATATAGGCCGCGTTCGGGACGAAGCATCGCGGGTCGACGATGCAGCACGCGCCGTCGTCGGCGTGATCGAGCGCTTCGACCTGCAGCGTAACGTGCTCGATCCCGAACTGCTCGCGTAGCATGCGCCGCAGATCGTGCAGCACCTCCTCCGACGGTCGGCCGTTGGAGCGCACATGGCCCGACATGGCGTCGAAGCCGCTGCTGATCGTCCATACATGCAGGTCGTGCACCGACCCGACCCCCGGCACCGCGCGCATGGCCGCCTCGATCTGCTGCATGTTGAGATGCCGCGGCGTCGATTCGAGCAGCACGTCGACGACGCTGCGCAGCAGGCTCCACGCCCGCGGCAGGATCAGAAGCCCGATCACGGCCGAGATGAGCGGATCGGCGACCGTCCAGCCCGTACTCAGAATGATGACGGCGGCAACAATTGTCCCGATGGCGCCGAGCAGGTCGCCCACCAGCTCCAGGAACGCGCCACGCATGTTCAGGCTCTCTTTGGCGCCCGCGTGCAGGAGTCGCGCACCAGTGACCGTGACGACGAGCCCACCCACGGCCACAACCAGCATCGGCCACGCCTGGACGGTTACCGGTGCCGCGAGCCGCTCCCAGGCCGCGAAGAAGATCCACCCAGCCACGCCGAGCAGCACGATGCTGTTGACCAGCGCCGCCAGGATCTCCGCCCGATAGAACCCGTACGTCTTGCCCGGCGTGGCCGGCCGCCGCGCGAATCGAATCGCCGCGAGGGCCATGCTCAGCCCCAGCACATCCGTGAGCAGGTGCCCACTATCCGCCAGCAGCGCCAACGACCCCGTCAACAGCCCGCCCACCACCTCCGCAACCAGATACGCGAAGGCCATGGACAGGACCAGTACCAGTCGCCGTTCGTGTGAATCGTTCGCGTGCGTATGCACCGCGTTGATTATGCGCTGAGTGCCTCGGCGTCCTCGGCGACTTCCTCTTTGTCTTCTTTGTCCTCTTCTTCGATAGCGCAGCCGAGGATCGAGCGCGCCGTGGACCTGTAGCCGAGCGTCACCAGGGTTCCGCACGCGCCGGCGACGACTTGCGGACCACCTGACCGCAGCGCGGGCGCCTGGCCTTCCAACCAGCCGTCGGCGTTCGACGCGCCTCGGCGCACCTGCGCATCGAACCGGTGCTGGTCGACGTGGGCACGGTCTCGGTGAGCCCCAACAACGGAGTCGGCGACGACTTCGCGCTCGTACCGATCAACCCGGTCCTGAACACGTGGGTCGATCCCACGATGGCTGTGCTCGGCGGGCCCTGCGGCCGTACGGGCTGCCCGACGCGCCGGGCGGCTTCTCTGTGGCCAATATCTGGGTCCTGGCGGTCGACGGCGGAACGCCACCACGGATGTTCCTGCCCAAAGCGTGGTCCCCGGCGTCGTTCGGTAGAAGACTCACCGCAAAGCGCTCGAGACGTACCTCTCCCTGGCGGGCCAGGCTGGCGATGCGGCGGCAGGTCCGCGCCGCCAACAAGGCCGCGGTCGAAGCCATCGCAGTCGGCCAGCGGGTCCTCGTTGGGCAGTACTGGACGGACTCCGCGTTCAAGAGAGCCTACGACGCCGCGCTAAGCTGAACGGGATATGCCGCTCAGTCGGCGGCGCCTGGTCGTGCTTGGGCTGACGCTGCCCGTCCTCGGCGCCTGGACGCCGGTGGCGGCGCAGCAACAGCCCGACTGGCTGCGCGGCGAGCTCGATCCTGACCCGGGCAGCGTGTTCGGGCTGGATCCTTCGGTGGCAGCCGAGGTGCTGCTGCCTGCCACCCGCGACGATGCGCTGCCAGATGGCTACACGCCGCGCGACCTCGTAAGCGCCGCCAGTTCTGGCATCCCCGCGAACGGGAGGCAGTTGCTCCGGGCGCTCATCGTCGACGACACCCGAGCCATGGTGCAGGAGGCAGACGCTCTCGGCCATGAGCTCTATGTGGGCTCGGGCTTTCGTTCGCAGGCGTACCAACTCGACGTCTTCGCGGCCCAGACCGCGCGTTGGGGTGACGAGGAGACCGCCAATCGCTACTCGGCACGGGCGGGGCATTCGCAACACCAGCTCGGCACCACACTCGACTTCACGAGCGTGTTCCGCGCGTTCCGCGGCAGCGACACCGCGCTGTGGGTTTCGGAAAATGCCCACCGGTTCGGGTTTGTCCTGCCATACACGCCTGCTTCGAGTCCGCTCACGGGCTATATCGACGAGCCATGGCATGCGCGGTGGGTGGGAGCTCGGCTCGCGAGCCAGCTGCAGGCGCTCGGCTATCAATCGTGGACCGACTCCACAGTTGACGCGGCGATCGCGCGGGTGCGGGCGGCTATCGGCTGAAGCGCCACACCCAAAGGAAGTTCGTCGCGAGGCTCCAGGCGAACGACGCGGCGGTTCCTACAACGAATGCCAGTGTGTAAGGCACGCCGACGAGCTCCGACAGCCCATTGATCACGAGCCAGTAGACGGCGAACGCCCCCGCGCACGCGCCGTGGTACTTGATCAACCTGTTGAAGGCGGGTGCGGGATGGCCGAAGACCCATCGGTCGGCTATCACAAACTTGGCCAGGATGAGCGCCTCAGCGGCAACCGCCGTCGCCACCGGCAATGCCCAGCCGAGCCCTTCGAAGAGCACGCGCAGCAGCCCCAGCTCCACGAACGCCGCGCCGATGCCGAGCACCACCCAGCCGCTGACCCGCCGCGACAGCACTCGCGCGCTCACCCGCTCACGCCTCCCGTGTAGCACATCTCAGCTCCCCGGGCGCAGGCGCCCGCCAGGGCAAAGGGGGCGCAACTATGCCTACGCGCGTTACGTCGATTCTGTAGCAGGCGTAGCCGCCAAAGAAGCGGGCGCCAGCAAGTGATTGACACCCTATCTGACGAGAGGTACACCACCAACACCTGACGGCATGGAAACGCTCTTTCTGGCCATCTTCATTTTCGGCGCACTCTTCACGCTCGTCTCAGCCCTGCTCGGCGCCGTTTCGGGCTTCGACCACGGCTTCAGCCTGCATGGCCACGCCGCCCACGGTCACGGCCTCCACGCCCACCACGGTAACGGAGGCGGCTGGCTCCGCTCGTTGCCGCTGCTGAACGGCTCGGCAATCATGGGCTTCCTGACGTGGTTCGGCGCCGCCGGCTACCTCCTCCAGAAGCTCTCAGACTGGGCGCTCCCCGCGGTGTTCCTGGGCGCCCTGCTCGGCGGTAGCCTCGGCGCATACCTCGTCGCGAGGTACCTCGGCCTGGTGCTGAAAGGTGAGCGCGTGATGGATCCCGCCGATTATCGCCTCGAGGGCACCGTCGGCCAGATCACGATCGGCATCCCAGCCCAGGGAACCGGCGAAGTGGTGTTCTCAAAAGCAGGCGCGCGGCGTAGTGAAGCCGCGCGCGCAGTGGGTGGCACGCCCATCCCTCGCGGTACGGAAGTGGTCATCGCGCAATACCAGAAAGGCATCGCCATCGTCCAACCGTGGGCCGAGTTCATCGCCGCGCGCGAGGGTGCCGCGGCCACCGAGAACGGAGAGGTCTTACAGAAGAGGCAGCCATGAACATCATCATTACGGGCATCGTCGCGGGCGCCGTCGTCGCGCTGCTGCTACTCATGTGGGTTGTCGGCACGCTGTTTCGGCGAGTTGGTCCAAACCGAGCCCTGATTGTCTACGGTTGGGGAGGCACCCACATCGTGACCGGCGGCGGCAAAGTCGTCTGGCCACTATTCCAGAGTTTTCAAGAGCTGTCGCTGGAGCTGATGTCGTTCGACGTGGCGCCCGAGCAGCAGCTGTACACGTCGCAGGGCGTCGCGGTGAGCGTCGAGGCCGTCGCCCAGATCAAGGTCAAGTCCGACCCCGAGAGCATCCGCACCTCCGCCGAGCAGTTCTTGACCAAGCAACCCGAGGAACGCGAGGCTCTGCTGCGGCTGGTGATGGAAGGTCACCTGCGCGGCATCGTCGGTCTGCTGAAGGTCGAAGAGATCGTGAAGGAGCCCGAGATCGTCGCTGGCCGCGTCCGCGACAGCGTCTCCGAGGATCTCAACAAGATGGGTCTCGAGGTCGTCTCGTTCACGATCAAGAAGGTCATCGACGACAACGACTACATCAACAATATGGGTCGCCCCGACATTGCTCGGGTCAAGCGCGAAGCGGATATCGCCCAGGCCGAGGCCGAGCGCGACACCGCGATCCGGCGAGCCATGGCAATGCGCGAGTCTGCCGTGGCGCAAGCCGCCGCGGACCAGGAGCGCGTGATCGCGCAGACCGCGTCCGAAACGAAGCAAGCCGAGGCAACACGCGACCTCGAAGTCAAGAAGGCCGAGTATGAAGCCGCCGTGCGCCAGCAGCGCGCGCTGGCCGAGAAGGCCTACGACATCGCTTCAAATCAGGCGCAGCAGAAGGTTGTTGCCGAACAGGTGCGCATCGAACAGGTGCAGCGCCAGGAGCAGATCAAGGTCCAGGAGCTCGAGGTCTCCCGCCGCGAACGCGAGCTGGAAGCCACGGTTACGAAGGCCGCCGAAGCAGAGCGGCGTCGAATCGAAACGCTCGCCGAGGCGCAGCGCCTGAAGCTGGCCACTGAAGCGGCGGGTCAGGCCGAAGCGATACGCCTGCAGGGCACCGCCGAAGCCGAGATCGTGCGCGCCAAGGGCCAGGCCGAGGCGGATGCGATGCACATGCGCGCCGCGGCGTTCCAGGAGTACAACCAGGCCGCCGTCCTCGACAAGCTGCTTACAGGCATGCCCGAGGTGGTGCGCGCGCTGGCAGGGTCGCTGGCGAGCGTGGACAAGATCACCGTCGTGTCGACCGGCGATGGCCGATCACCCGGCGTCTCGCAGATCACCGGCGAGGTGGCCAAGATGGTGGCGCAGGTGCCCGAGCTGTTCGAGACGCTGACCGGTATGAAGGTCAGCGAGCTGATGGGTCGCTTGCCAAGCATCGAATCGAAGCCGCTCAATCGGCCACGGGACAACGGCGCACCGCCGAAGGAATCCGCATAGCTGCTACCGCGGAGGCTTCACCTCCGCTGTTCGAGGCACGACCGGCGTGGTCAATCGCACCGGTCGTGCCGATTGGTGCCCTGCTCATCCTGTCGGGCGCCGCGGGCCTCATGTATCAGGTCGCGTGGGTACGCCTGCTCGGCCTGGCCTTCGGCGTCACGGTGTACGCCATCAGCACGGTGCTGGCGGCGTTCATGGCCGGGCTTGCAATCGGCAGCCTGGTCGGCGGCCAGCGCGCTGACCAGACCAGGCATCCGCTGCGGCTGTACGGCCTCGTCGAGCTCGGCGTCGGCGCCACCGCGTTGCTGACGCCGTGGGCGTTCAGTTGGCTGCAGGACATCTACGCGGCGCTCGCCCAGACGCCGGGCCTTGCCAGTACCTCGCGGACGGTCCTGGCGTTCGCGGTGCTGCTGGTGCCCACGGGACTGATGGGCGCGACCTTGCCGCTGGCGGTGCGCGGTGCCCGTCGACTGCGCGGGTCATCCAGCTCGGACGCTCGCGCGATCGGCCTCCTCTACGGACTGAACACGGGCGGCGCCATCGCGGGCTGCTTGCTATCTGGCTTCGTGCTGATCGGGCGCCTGGGCCTCTCGGAGACCATCGCCGCCGCTGCCGCGTGCAACGTGCTCGCGGGTGTGGGCGCGATGCTGTTGAGCCGCCGGCGGTTGTCAGAGCCTGCCCTGGTCAGAGCACCGGCGCCAGGGGAAACGCCCGCCCCGCGGCTCGCCCGAGCGGCACTCTGGGTGTTCGCGATCTCCGGCGGCATTTCGCTGGCCTACGAGGTGGTGTGGTCGCGCATCCTGGCCATCCTGTTCGACAGCAGCATCTATGGCTTCGTGCTGATGCTGGCTACGGTGCTGCTGGGTATCGCCGTCGGCGGCGCCCTGGGCGGCCTGTGGATGGGCTGGCGTCCGACACCGCTTCTTGCTGGCTTCAGCCTCGCGGTGCTCGAAATCGGCATCGGTCTGGCGGCGGTGCTGACACTCGTGGCGTTCGGCGGCGCCTACGACCTGCTGCTCGGCCTGCGAGAGACCGTCCTCGGCCGCCTGGTGCGCACCGATACACGTTTGATGGGCGCGCTGTGCGTGTTGACGGTGCTGCCGGCTGCACTGTTGATGGGTGCGACCTTCCCTGTGGCTGCGCGCCTGTGGGCGGCGGGGAGCTCGGGCCTTGGTCGCCGCGTGGGCGGGATCTACGGCGCCAATGTCGCGGGCGCTATCGTCGGCTCACTGCTCGGCGGTTTCGTGTTGGTCCCACTGCTGGGGGCGCACCTGAGTCTGCTGCTACTGGCTGGATTGAACGTGCTGCTCGGCCTGGCGCTGCTGCGGACGCTGCACTGGCGGCTGTGGCTGGCGCCAGGTGTGGCGTGGTTGCTCATCGCATGGGGCGCTACCCGCCCGCCGCTGCACGCGGTGGTCTTTGCCGAGCACTTTCCCGATCAGCAACTGCTGGCGTACTGGGAGGGGCTCGAGAACACCGTCAGTGTCGGCCGCGACGCCGACGGCGTGCAGACCCTGTTCACCAACAGCCGCGGCCAGACCAACGATGCGCCCGACCTCGTGCGCTACCACCGCGTGATGGGCCACCTGGCTGCGCTGCTCGCGCCCTCTGCTTCGCCACACGCACTCGTAGTGGGCCTCGGCGCAGGTGCTACGCCAGGCGCGATCGCACGACACAGCGGCAGCCAGGTCGACGTGATCGAGCTCTCTGAAGCGGTGATTTCGGCGGCGCCGTATTTCAGGCTTGCGAACCAGGACGTGCTGCTGCAGCCTAACGTGCATCTCGCGATTGATGATGGCCGCAATTTCCTGCTGCGCAATCGCCAGCCGTATGACGTGGTGACCGCGGACGTGATCCATCCATACGACGCGGGCGCCACGAACCTGTACTCGGTTGAGTACTTCACGTTGGTCGCGCGTGCGCTGCGGCCCGACGGCATCATGGTCCAGTGGGTCTCGCCGGGCAGCGCGTACGAGCACGCGCTGATCGTGCGGACGTTCCTGCAAGCGTTCCCGCACGCCACGCTGTGGCTCGGCGGCGACCTGCTCATCGGCTCGCCCCAGCCGCTCACGCTCAGCCTCTCAGTGTTGGAGAATCGACTGGCTGATCCCAACGCCCGCGGCGCCCTCGCCGAGGTTGGCTTCAACCACGCGCAGGATGTGCTCGCCCAGTTCCGCGCTGACGAGGCCGAGCTCCACGCCTACGCTGGCGCGGGCCCCGTGCTCACCGACGATCACCCTCTGCTCGAGTATTTCATCAACCTCGCGCAAGGCATCACGCAAGAGCCACCCGACCTCAGCCGCTTCCGCGGAACGCCGCCTATCGGTAATTGATGAACTGCAGCGGCACTGGCCAGTTCCGCTCCTGCTCCGACTTCCGCAGCAGCTGAATCGCGGCCTGCAGATCGTCCTTGTTCTTGCCCGTTATCCGCACCGCGTCGCCCTGCACCTGCGTCTTCAACTTCGGCAGCCGATCGCGGATGAGCTTGGTGATCTCCCGCGCCAGGTCCTGGTTCAAGCCCTGCCGCAAATTCGCGGTCTGCCGGACAGTCCCCTTCGAAGCTTCCTCAACGCGACCGTAGTCAAAAATCTTGGGCGACAGCTGCCGCTTGACGGCCTTCTGCAGCAGCAGGTCTTTGACCGCCTCCAGTGTCATCTCGCTCGCGCTGTGGAACTTCAACGAGCTCGTCTCCAGCTCGATGGAAGACCCGCTGTCCTTCAAGTCGTAACGGGTCCGCACCTCGCGCATTGCCTGATCGACCGCATTGACCAGCTCCTGCCGATTGAACTGCGAGACCACATCAAACGAAAAATCACTAGTAGCCATTACGTCACCGCAACTCCAACGATGCGACCTACTACGTATGTAACACCCGTGGCCAATGCGCCGATGAGCAGCGCTCGGCCAGCCCCGAACGCGATCGGGCGTTGGCTCAGCCGCGCGGTGAGACCGCCCACCGTGGTCAGGACAACGCCCGCGAGCAGGAGCGAGGCGAGCATCGCCATCGTGCCCGCCAGCGCGATGTAGGGAAGCAGGGGCACGGCCGCACCGGCGGCGAACGCCAGGAACGAGCTGCTGGCTGCCCCCCACGGCGAGCCCAGGTCATCCGGGTTCAGGCCCAGCTCCTCGCGCGCCATCAGGTCCAGCGCCACCTCGGGTTCGGCCATCACGTGATCGGCGATGCGTTCCGCATCGGCATCCGGCAGACCCTTGGCGCGGAACATGATCGCCACTTCCTCGCGCTCTTCGGCCGGGCTGTCGCGTAATTCTCGGCCCTCCTGCGAGATCTGCGACTCGAACACCTCGCGCTGCACGCTCATGCTGATGTACTCGCCCGCGGCCATGCTGACGGCGCCAGCCACCAGCCCGGCAATACCAGCCAGGATGACCACTTGCCGCCCAGGATCTGCCGCCGCCACCCCTACCACAAGGCTGGCGTTGGTAACCAGTCCGTCGTTGATCCCGAAGATGGCTGCCCGCAAACGGCCACCCCCGGTGCTGGCGGCATGGTGCGCCTTGAGCCGAGCGAGATCCTGCTGCGCAGCCGAGCGCGTGCGCCTCGCACTGGGGTTTTTCAACGGTTTCAGAGGATACGATCTGGGCGTGACCCGGGACCTGCTTGGCATTGCTGCGCTCGTCGCGGTCCTCGTCGTCGCGCCACTTGGTGCAACCAGCCCGTATTCGCTGATCACGCCGGGCGGCACCTGGGACATCGGCTCGCGCGTCCGCGTCCCGGACGACGTGCGTCGGCCGATGGGCCGCATGGCCTTCACCGCCGTCTACGAGCTGGAGGCGAACTGGGGCGAGGTCGCCCGCGCGAGAGTGATGGGCAAGGCGGAGGTCGTGCCAACAGCCGACATCAGGCCGCCAGGCACCACCCAGCAGCAGATCAACGAGACCAACCGCCGCCTGATCGACGAGAGCAAGCCAGTCGCCGCGGTCGTGGGACTCAGAGCGGCCGGCTACGACGTCGCTATCACCGGCCAGGGCGCTCAGGTCGAGAGCGTCATCCAGGGCATGCCCGCCGATGGTGTCCTGCAAGTGCGCGACATCATCGTCGCCGTCGACGGCGAGCCCACCCCCACCACCAATGCTTTGATCGAGAAGATTCGCCGCCACCAGGTCGGCGAAACCGTGCGGCTCACTGTCCAGCGCGACGGACAGCAGCTGGACCTCGACATTCGCACCGCCAACTCGCCCACCGAGCCAGGTCGGCCGATTGTCGGCGTGACCATCAGCACCTACCTGTTCGACGTGCGCATGCCGTTCCAGGTCGACATCGAGTCGGACAACGTGGGCGGACCCTCGGCGGGCTTCATGTTCGCCCTCGGCGTGCTCGACGCCGTGACCGACGGTGACCTGACGCGCGGCTACTTCGTGGCTGGAACGGGGACAATCGGCGCGGATGGTGTTGTCGGGGCTGTGGGCGGCGCCGCCGAGAAGGCGCTGGCCGCGGAACACGATGGAGCGCAGGTCTTTCTAGTGCCGAAGGACAACGCCGACGAGGCCAAGCGCTGGGTGCGCAGCGTCCAGGTGATCCCGATCGAGCGGTTCGACGACGCCATCAGGTATCTGTGCAGTCTGGAGCCACTGCCGAACACGGTGGCCTCGCCGATTCAGCCGACGCCCTGCGGCTAGGTGTCATCCCGAGGCCGCAGCCGAGGGATCTCACGTTTGCAGCTCGAGATTTCTCGCTACGCTCAGAATGACACAAAAGAGCTGAGCGAGCGCAGGTGCGCCAGGTACTGCTCGCGGCTGAGCTTCGGCTGGAACGCGTGCAGCACGCGACGCGCTTCCGCTGCCTCATCGGCGAGCAGGTCGACGATGGTGTGCGCAACGGCCTTGGCAGGCTGTATGTAGGCCACGTACGGGTCGGCTATCAGAAAATCGGCGGCGTGGTTGGTGCCTGAGCAGCCGCCATGACTCGGGTGCAGCATCGGCAGCACGTGGCTCAGATCACCGGCGTCGGTGGACGCGGCTATTGGCCCCAGCTCCGCCCAGCCGCCATCGCCAACCAGTTCGAGGGCATTCTGCTTGAACAGCTTGCCGAGCTCAGTGTCGACGATCAGCGGCATATAGCCCGGCAGCGTCTCGATCTCGACTTCGGCACCCACCGCGAGTGCGCCTGCCTTCAACGCCCGGTCCACTTTGGCGGCAGCATCCAGGATCGCCTCGTACGACGCACCGCGCACGAATGTTTCGAGCCGGACATCGGCGGGCACGACGTTGATGGTGGTCCCGCCGTGGGTCACGATCGGGTGGACGCGGACGTGGTCCTGGTCGCGGAACGTCTCGCGCTGCATGTGGATGGCCTGCAGCGCCAGGGCGGCCGCGTTGAGCGCGTTGATGCCGCGCTCCGGTGCAGCGCCCGCGTGTGCGGCGCGACCAATGAAGCGCGCGCGTTTGGCCACCAGGCCGTTCGCGGACGGGCGCAGCGACAGCTGCCGATCCTCCGCGCTGCCTGTCGCGTGGACCAGAATGGCCATGTCGACGTCGTCGAACGCGCCCAGCTTGACCAGCTCCGCCTTACCACCGAGGAACTCGAGCCGTCCGGCGTGTGCTTGTTGCGACCGCCACTCCAGGTCGACGTACTCCTCAGCGGGCACAGCCATGAACACAACGTCGCCTGCAAACTGGCGCGCCGCGCCAGCCTCCACGAGCGCCCGCGCGACACCTACGACGTGGGTGAGCTGCGCGTTGTGCCCGCACGCGTGGATGGCACCGGTGTCTGGATCGGCACGCGGATGATCCGGCACCGATAGACCATCCAGCTCGCCCAGCACCGCCACCGTCGGCCCAGGCCGGCCACCGCGCAGCCGAGCCTTCACGCCCGTGAGCGCGAGCCCCTCCTGGACCTCCAGCCCACACGTCCGCAATTGCTCGGCGACCCGCGCAGCGGTCCGTTCCTCGCGGAACCCAAGCTCCGCGTGCGAGAAAACATCATCGCCAAACGCGGCCAGCTCGCCCTGAACGCGATCGAGCGCAGCGCTAATCGCCGACTTGACCGACGTTCTATCCACCACAGGACCGATGGTAAGTGTGAACGACTTCCTTGACACTGGAGCTGTGAGGCTCCTAGCGTGCGAACCTTGAAGCGGCTAGGAGACGATACCGCCGCGGACCGCGATAACAGCGGCGTGCGTGCGGTCGGTGGCGCCGAGCTTCTTGATGATGCTCTGGACGTGATCCTTGATCGTGTCGGGCTCGACCACGAGCCGCATCGCGATCTCGCGGTTCGTGAGGCCATCCACGAGCAGCTCCAGGACCTGCTGCTCTCGGCGCGTCAACGGCGCCAGCAGCTCCACGCTGGTGGCGGGGCGCCGGCCAGTCTCACCCAGCAACTGATCCACCAGTTGCTCGAGGCGCTGGTCCTTGCGCTGCAGCTCGTCCAGCATCTGGGCGTTGTCGATCAGGATCGCCGCCTGATTGGCCAGCAATTCGAGCAACCGCGCAGCCTGATCGTCCATCCGCGGTGCGCCCGGCTCGCGACTGGCATTCATCACCCCAACCAGGCGACCAGACAACGCCAGCGGTACCACCACCGAGGAGGCGAGCTCGCGCGGATGATCCGACAGCGGCTGTGCCTCGGCCGAGCCGTGCAGCAGAACGGTTTCGCCAGCCCGCAAGGCCCAGCCCGCGACGCTGCGATCGGCCGGTTGGCGCGTACCCAGAATCGTGCGAGCGCGTGGGCCGCGTGCGGCGACAACGACAAGCGTGTCCCGTTCGCGAGACAGCAGCATCACGGAGCCCGCGTCAGCGCGCACCACCTGCAGCGCGGTGCCCAACAGCCGGTCGAGGACCGGGTCGAGCTGGCGCTCGGATGTGAACGCCACGCCCACTTCGGACAGCGCGTCGAGGACAGCGCGTTCGAAGGGGACGACGGTGAGGTGCCCAGTACGGGCGGCGGCTACTTCGTGCAGCATCGGATTCCTCACAATCATCGGCACGCTGGGCCGCGAGCATGAGTCCCGTTACAACCGAAGCCGCAACACGTTGTTCGAGAATGCTGGCCCGGACCTTGCTACACTGGCGACCAACCCTCGCTTGGATCGGGCCCGGCAGGCGGCCACCGCGTCTGTTCCGTTCGGGGTCCCGTCCCGCGGTGCGCCCTTCAGTCGCGACTCTGCTGCTTCTGGTCCTCCTGCTCGGAGGCGTTCAGCAGGCCGCGTCCGCGCCAGACGGGCAGGATATGCCCAATCCCAGCTCGGTGCGCATGGACGTGCGCGCGGGCTTCGACGGCTCGGGCCGCGTCGGTGGCTGGATCCCGCTCGACGTCCAGTTGGTCAACGAGGGCAGCGAGCTCAACGCCAACGTCCAGGTCGTCATCGAGCAGCCGGGCGGCCGCAGCACGTACAGCTACGTGCCGACCACGTTCTCGCTGCCCGTCGTCCTGCCACGACTGAGCAATCGACGGTTCACCATGGAGGTGAACCTCCCGAACGCTACCAACAATCGCCTCACAGCGCGGCTGGTCAGATCACCCGGCGGTGAGCTCATCACCGAGCAGGACATCAGCATGACCCGTGTGCCGCTGGGCGACTACTTTTGTGGCGTCCTGGCGCGCGACCCGTCCGCGTACGACTTTCTGGCTGCGCTCGATCTGCCACCGCCGATTCGACGCGCGCGCACGGCGCCCCTCGAGCCAGCCACGATTCCCGAACGCGCCCAGCTGCTGGGCAGCTTCGACTGCCTGATCGTCGACAACGCCGCCACCGCGCAGCTGCGGCCCGAGCAGCTCGAGGCCATCCAGGTCTGGGTGGGGACCGGCGGCTTGCTGATCACGGTCGGCGGCGCCACGTGGCAAAGCACCCTGGGGCCGCTGCCGCCCGATTTGCTGCCCGTCGAGCCATCTGGGCTCACCACGATCCAGTCGCTAAGCTCGGTCGGCGATCTCATGGAGACACCGCTCGATGCACCAGGGCCCTGGCTGGTGTCGCAGTCGCGGCCGCGCACCGACCGCGGCGCCCGCGTCGTGGCTGCTCAAGATGGCATTCCGCTGATCGTCGCGTCCAAGCGTGGCGATGGCACGGTCATCTACCTGGGCTTCGAACCCACCGCTCGCAACTTCCGCTCGTGGTCAGGCAGCGAGTCGTTGTGGCGCTACTTGCTCACCCACGCGGCCGTGGACAACGGCGTCGGATCCTCGCTCGTGCGACCGTACCTGCGCTGGGGTGGACGCCAGCCACGCCTGGCGATGGCCGATTTCTCGACCCATCCCAAGCCCGCCCTGGATTGGTTCTGGGTCATGGTCGTGCTGTACGGCACGGGCATGGGCACCAGCCTGTTCTTCCTCAGTCGACGCGGCCTCGTCGGATTGAGCCTGGTGGCTGCCATTGGCCTGATCGGTGGTTCGAGCCTGCTGGCCTTTGCCATCGCGCGCGGGCGCGCGGAGCCAGACGCCGCGATGACCCGCATCATGGTGGTGCGACCGATCGAGGTCGGCGACAGCGCGGCGGCGTACACACACGAGTTCATCTCCGTCCTGGCGCGCCACGACGGGAAGTTCGACTTTGTGCTGCCGCCGGATGCGCTCAGCCGCGGCCTGTACTACCCGTTCCCGCGACCCAGCGATGAGTCCGATTCGGGCTGGCCGTTCCGTGTCAGTGAAGGCGTGCAGCCGATGCTCGACGATGTCACGTTGAAGCAGGGCCAGCTCGCTACCGCGCAGATGGACGGTCAGTTGCACCAGGCGCCCGGTGTCCAGGCCGATCTGCTCGTTGACCGGGGCGCGATCACCGGCACCGTCACCAATCGCACAGGCGGCCGATTGAGCGATGCATACATGGTGGTCGACAGTGATTTCCGACCATTGGGCAGCCTCGAGCGCGACCAGTCGAGTCAGATCGACTTCACGCTGCCATCGCGGGCGGCGGCTGGCAATCTGGCAGCGGCGGCGATTGCCGACAAACTCACCCCGCCCGGCTCGTCCTCGCGACCAGGCGCAGGCGCCCGACGCGATCTCATCGAATCGCTGTTCTCGGCGCGCTTCCTGTTCCTGCGCATGGAGATGCGCGGCCCGACGCTGATCGGGTGGCTCGAGCACGCACCGAACCAGATCATCGCCCCCGACTTCCGTCTCAGCACCGCGGACTTCACACTGCTCGTTCAGCCACTCCAACCGCAGCTGCCGGTCGGCTTCGAAGGTGAGATCCCAGCCGCCGCCATGTACCGCCGCGATCTGGGCATCGGCTCAGGCGCGCCGACTGACCGCGACTACTACACGGTCGCGCCCGGCGAGGCGATCACCCTGCAGTTCACGATCCCGCGCACAGAGGGCTCGTTCCGCATGCGCGAGCTTCGGCTCAACATCGATGGCGTGGTGCAAGGTAAGGCGCGCCAACCGCAGCTGCCATTCACCGTGCAGCTCTTCAACTGGCGCGCGGCCGAATGGCAACCCTGGGAAGTCGGGCCGGGAACGAGCATCGTGCCCGACGGAGAGCGCTACGTCTCCGCGGCGGGTGAGATTCGCCTGCGCTACAACCTCGACGCCTCACTGGCAAGTACGGTGCGCGAGGTGCGACTGAATCGACTGGACGTCACGGCGGTCGGAGCAATCCGATGAGGAGTGAGGGGCGGGGGATGAGGAGTGAGGGCGACGCTGCGCGTCGGCGCGGCGGATGGCTGTAGCGACCCCCACTCCCCACTCCCCGCTCCTCACTCCCCAGCCGAGCGAACCAGCGGTGATCGTCGACCATCTGGCCCGCAAGTTCGGGCCGCGCACGGTGCTGCAGGACGTCTCGTTCACGGTCCCCGCGGGCACCGCGTTCGGCGTCGCGGCGGCAAACGGAGCGGGCAAGTCGGTGTTGCTGCGGCTGATCGCGTCGCTCGATCGGCCCACCAGCGGGCGCATCGCCATCCACGGCTTCGATACCGTGCGACGGGCGCGCGCGGTGCGCGACCGAATCGGCTACGTCCCCGAGGAGCCGATGCTGTACGACGGCATTACCGCTGAGCAGTACTTGCAGTTTGTTGGCCGCGCGCGCGGCCTCGGCAAACAGGTCCGCCAGGTAGCCGTCGATACCCTGCTGCAGGTCGTCGGTCTCGACGATCGCGCCTGGCGCGACATCAGCGCCTTCTCGCCGGGCGAGCGCCGCAGACTGGCGCTGGCGGGCGCTCTGGTGCACGAGCCGGACGTATTACTCCTCGATGATCCGCTGCGCGGCCTGGACGGGTTTGCCCGACTCGAGCAGATCGAAGTCCTGCGCGAGCTGCACCGCCTCGGCTCGACCATCGTCGTGGCGGGGACGCGCGCCGAAGACTTGCTCGAAGTGTGCGACAACATCGCCATCCTGCGCGCTGGCCACATCGTGTGGACGGGTTCACAAGAAGACGCCGCGACCCTGGCTGCCCCGCACCAGGCGGACGCCGTGCGCGTGCGATTGGAGATCGTCGAAGCTCTGGAAGCTGGCGTCGCGCTGCTCGGCCAACGCCGCGACCTGCGTGAGCTCGAGGTGGACGAAAACGGTCGCACGGTCTGGTTCCTGTTCACGGGCGATGAGGAGGCGCTGGCCAACCTGCTGCCGCAGCTGATCCGCGCGGGCTGCCGCGTTGCGCACTTTGGCATTGAGCGGCGTTCTCCCGCGGCGGCTCTATCGCGGCTATTCCACGAGGCGCAATGAAATTCGGGTGTCAGGTGTCGGGTTTCGGGTATCAGGTGCGGAGCTACGTCATGGCTACTGACACCCGACACCCGACACCCGACACCAACTCGCGGAGCGAGTCGTGCCGTTGATCGGAGCACTCGTCATCAAGGAGTTCCAGACGTGGCTGCGCGGGCGGCTCACGTTCGCCGCCTTCACGCTGCTGGTGCTGCTGGTCTCCATGCTGGTGTTCCTGCTCGGCATGCTCATCCTCGCCCCCGACGCGAATGCCGCGCCCGCGCTGTTCTCGACCACGTCCACGACCAGCTCGAACATCATGGTGGCCAACCGCGCCATCTTCCTGTTCGGAGCGGTCGGCCTGTGCGTGATCCTCGCCGCGGCGGTCGTTGCACCGTGTGTAGCCGCGTCGGCATTCGCGGCTGAGCGCCAGCGCGGCACCCTCGATCTTCTGCTACTGCAAGGCCCTGGCCCCGTCAGAATCGTCCTGGGCAAGGTCCTCGCTGCGCTCCTGTTCAGCTTGCTCCTGCTGGCGGTGGGAGCGCCGTTCTTCGCACCGAGCTGGTCCTTCGGCGGCGTTCAACCCGATCAGGTGATCGCGCTGCTCACGATCCTGTGCACGGCGACCCTGTTCTTCTGCGCACTGGGCGTGTTCTTCGGCGCCATCCTGCCCGGCTCACTGCAAGCCGCGTTGTTCGCGCAAGGCGTGGCGCTGTTTGTCCTGTTCGGGACGCTCGGGCTCGAGCTCGCGCTGCTGCTGCTGGCCGGCAACGATTTCTTCAAGCCGCTGTTGTGGCTGAACCCGTTCCTCGGCCTGCTGTCGGGCGGCGGACCAGCGACCGATGCGTTTGCTCGCGGCGCGCCGCCCGCATTCCGATCGGTGCTGTCGCTCCCCGCGCAGAACTGGGCGCCCGGTGTGCTGCTGCCCGCTTGGGTCATCGGTAGCTTCATCTGGACCATCCTGGCGGTGCTGCTGATAGTCGCCGCGGCCGTAGCCATCGAACCGATGCACCCGTTAAAGATCCGTCGCCGATGACGCTCCTATCCCCGTCCGCAACCTTCCACGCCGAGCTGCGCGAACAACTGAGCGGTGTCGGCCGGGCCCTGTCCTACCAACGCGGTCTGGTCTGGATGGCGCGTGGGCTGGCGGTCGGCAGCTTCGCCGTGCTGCTCATGATCGTGTGGGCGTGGAGCAAAGAGGCGGTCTCCCTGCAGACTGTGCCCACGTTCGCCGCGGTCCTGTTCGGCAGCGCGATTGCCATCGGCGGCATCAGCCTGTTCCTGCGTCACGACACGCGCGACCTGGCACGTCGGGTCGACCACTCGGCGCGACTGAACGAGCGCTCGATCACCGCACTCGAGCTCGGCGCGCGCGGCGAGGAGTTTCCTCTGGCGCTGGCGCAGATGCGCGACGCGGTCGAGCACCTGCGTCGGATCGACCTGCTCGAAACCTTCCCGATGCGACTGCCCAAGCGCGAGCTGCTGGCAACGTTCTTCATCCTGGTTGTCGCCGCGCTGATCGGCATCAGTCCGAACCCCTGGCTGCTGCGCGCCCGCGCGTCGAATCCCGCGATCAACATCGCCCGCGAGCAGGCGCACCGCGTGGAACGGCTTGCCAACAGCATCCGCGCCGAAGACTCGCCCGAGCTCGATCCACTGCGCGAGCTGCTGCGTAAGGGCGCGCGCACGATCGACGCGCGCAGTAACGAGCCTGGCGATGCGCTCAATGCATTGGAGGACCTCGAAGAGCAGGTCCAGCAGATGAGCGCGGGTGACGATCAGCTTGCGGCGGCGCTGGCGGCGATTGCCAGTGCCCTGGCTGCCGATCCGACCACGCAGAACCTCGCCAATGCGATCAACACCGGCGATTTGCGCGAAATCTCGCGAGCCGCGAAGGACCTGGCACAGCAGACCGAGCAGCTCAGTGGCCAGGATCGACAGCGCGTGGCCAAAGTCCTGCGCGATTCCTCGAACCGCGCCGGCCGCGCGTCACCGAGCGTGGCCGGCGAGCTCGCCGACGCGGCCGCCGCGATGGGCGCTGGCGAAGGCGCCGATAACGCAGACGGTGCCGACGGCAGCGAGCAAAACGTGCGTCAGGGCGGTAGTGCTGGGCAGCAGCCCGGTACAGCCTCGAATGGCCGCTCAGCGCGCGAAGCGCTGAACGAGCTGAGCAATAACGCCGCCGCGGCCGCCGAGCGCCAGCGCGCATCCAGCCAGCTGGAGAGCAGTCGCAACGCGCTCGAACGCTCGCTCGGCCGCACACAGAGTCGCTCCGGCCAGGCGGGTCGATCGTCATCCTCTTCCAATTCGCGCAGCCAGAGCGGTTCGAACGGTCAGGGGTCCGGTCAGAGCGCAGCGCAAGGCCAGGGCGGCGAAATGGGCGAGGGCGGCGAGCAGGGTGGCAACGGTGGGTCACCGGGTGAAGATGGCGGCAGTGGCGATTCCGGCGAAGGCGGCGGTTTTTCGACCGGTGGCGAGAATCAGAACCGCACCGGCGTGAGTGGGCTCGACACCATCACTCGACCCGAGCAGGTACCGAACGGTGGGCTGTTTACGCCCGACGAGAGCACGCAGAACCCATATCTAGGCGAGGCTGGCGACGGCGCCGCGCAGGCCGGCGATGAATCGGTGCAGCCGTCGTTCTCGCGCAAGCCGACGCAAGGCAACGATTCGGGCGCTATCCCCCTCGGGCTGCGCGACCTCGTCAAAGACTACTTCAGCTCACTGGATCAAAAATGACGCTCGCTTGGCGGAGCCGCGCATGACCGTACTGCCGGCCAACGTTCCTTCTTCGAGTCCGTCCGCGCACACCACCGGCGGGCCGACGCCGTACCGCTTCATCGAGACCGCCCGCGCGATCGAGTCGGAGGTGGGCCGCGTCATCATCGGTCAGCCCGAAGTCGTGCGCGGTGTGCTCACGTGCCTGCTGGCCGGTGGGCACGCGCTGCTAGAAGGCATTCCCGGGTTGGGCAAGACGCTGCTCGTGCGCACCATCGGCGAGGCGCTTGACCTGTCGTTCAGTCGCGTCCAGTTCACGCCTGACCTGATGCCCGCCGACATCACCGGCACCAGCATCCTGCGCGACACCGCCGAAGGCATGCGGACGCTCGAGTTTCAGCCCGGGCCGCTGTTCGCGAACCTGGTCCTCGCGGACGAGGTGAACCGCGCCACGCCCAAGACGCAGTCGGCGTTGCTGGAAGCGATGCAGGAGCGGCGGGTGACGGCTGGCCGGACCACGCATACGCTGCCCGAGCCCTTCTTCGTGCTCGCGACGCAGAACCCGATCGAGATGGAAGGCACGTATCCACTGCCCGAGGCCCAGCTGGACAGGTTCCTGTTCAAGTTGACGGTGCCGTATCCCAGTGAGGAAGACTTGCTGCGCATCGCGCAGGTCACCACCGGCGCCTCGATGCCGCATCCGTCGCAGGTCGCGGACGGCGCCGCGTTGTTGGAGCTGATGCACTTCGCGCGCGAGGTGCCCGTGGCGGACACGGTGCTGCGGTACGCGGTGCGCATCGTGCGGCGGACAAACCCAGAGACACCCGACGCGCCGGCCGAGATCAAGCGGTTCGCACGGTACGGCTCATCGCCGCGCGGCTTGCAGTCCCTGGTCTTGGGTGGGAAGGTGCGCGGGCTGTTAGAGGGCCGCTACAACGTCGCGTTCGAAGACATCCGCGCGGTTGCGCTGGCGGCGCTGCGGCACCGCGTGATCCTCGGCTTCGAAGCCGACGCCGAAGGCATCACCACCGACAAGCTCATCCACGACGTCGTCACCACCACTCCGGAGGAGTGATGCTCGCTGCGCTCGCGGGGGTCGGGGGTCAGGGGTCGGGGGCCGGGGGCCAGGTCTTCGTGGTCCGACGCCTTGGCAGTGATTGCTCCCAGTTTGCAGTGCCCGCGACGTTCGTACCCGACCCCCGACCCCCGACCCCCGACTCCATGCGGCGGAGCCGCGAATGACCCAGACCCTCCTGGAAGGAACCTTTGCGCGCCGGCTGGAGCGGCTGTCGCTGGTCAGCCGCCGCCGGCTGGTCGGTCAGGGCCAGGGCGACCGCAGGTCCCTCCGAAAGGGCTCGAGCCTGGAGTTTGCCGACTATCGGCATTACGTCGAGGGCGATGATCCCGCCCGCGTCGACTGGAACATCTACAGCCGCACGGACACCCTTTTCGTGCGCCTGTACGAAGAAGAAGAGGTCCTCAACGTTCACCTCCTCGTGGACGCCAGCCGCAGCATGGACTGGGGCGAGCCCGCCAAACTCCGCTATGCCCGACGCCTCGCGGCCGCCCTCGGCTACGTCGCGCTGAACGCCTCTAACCGCGTCTTTGTCTGGCCGCTGGGCGCCAACACCACGAACTTCGGCCCAGCCTGGGGCCGCGGTCGAGCCGGCCCGATGCTCAGCTTTCTCGAGGAGTTCCGCGCCACACAGACCCTCACTCCGCTGGTCGGAGCAGGCATCAACGCGCCGCCCGACATCGAGCAGACGCTGAACAGCTTCACCACGCGCACCTCGGGCCTGATCGTCCTCCTGAGCGATCTCCTCTCACCCAGCTGGGAGCGCGCCCTGAGCCGCCTGGCGGGCCGGTCCGGCGAGGTCGTGGTCCTGCACACCCTCGCGCCACAGGAGCTGCGGCCAGCACTGGGCGGTGACGTTCGCCTGATCGATCGGGAGACCGGCGGCGCCGTCTCAGTCACCTTGAACAACGACGCCATCCGCATCTACGGCCAGCGCCTCGACGAGTGGCGCCGCCAGGTCGAGTCGTTCTGCGCTCGCCACGGCATGTGCTACGTCCCGATCGACACCTCGACGCCTCTCGAGACCCTGGTGTTCGATGTGCTGCGACGACGCGGAGTGGTTAGATGACTCGCTCCACTCGTCATCTGGTGTCAGGTAGCAGGTGTCGGGTGTCGGGTAGGTGTCGGGTGTCGGTTGGCAGGTGGTGGGAGGGCCAGGATCCAACCCGAAACCTGACACCCGAGACCCGACACCTGACACCCACGTGCCTCCCGGCCCCCGGCCCCCGACCCCCGACCCCCGCGCGCCGGAGGCGCGCATGAACCTGGTTGCGCCCATCGGGCTGGCACTTGGCGTCACGCTACCGATCATCGTCATCTTCTACCTGCTCAAGGTCCGCAGACACGACGAGGAGGTCTCGTCCACCTTCCTGTGGAACGACCTGATCCGTGACCTGGCCGCGCACGAGCCGCTGCAGCGCCTGAAGTGGAGCCTCCTGCTGCTTCTGCAATTGCTTGGGCTGGCGCTGATCGCCGTAGCCGTCGCACGACCCTTCACCGAGCAGAGCGGCCAGAAGCCCGTGCACGCGGTACTGCTCCTGGACGGCTCAGCCAGCATGCACGCGACCGACGTTCAGCCGTCGCGATTTGCGCGCGCGGTCAGCGCCGCCCAGAACACCCTCAAGGGTCTGCCCGAGAACTCCCTGGCCACGGCGGTGCTGGTCGCCGCGCACCCGCAGGTGCTCGTCGCCGCGACGACAGATCGCCGTCAGGTCGAGAAGGCGCTGAACGATGCCCAACCGTCAGGCGCCTCGGCCGACATGCGCGAGGCGTTGTTGCTCGCCCGTTCGCTCGGCGGCGATCCATCCGCGCGGCGCATCTACCTGTTCACCGACAGCGCGTTCACCTTGCCAGCCGATCTGCCCGACGATCTCGGTTCGGTCGAAGTCGTTTCGGTCGCACAGCCTGACACCGGCAATCTGGCGGTGACGGCCATCTCGACCCGACCGGACCCGCGCGACAATCGCCGCCAGCAGCTGTTCACCCGGATCGAGAATTTCTCGCCTGCGCCGTCGCAGGCAGTGGTCAGTATTGCCGTCGACGGTCAGCCGATCGAAGAGCGCAACATCGACCTGGCGGCAAACGGCCAGACCGAGCAAGTTTTCGAGGAGCTGCAGCCCGGCGCCCGATGGGCCAGCGTGAGCGTGTCCGACCGCCGCGGCGACAATGGCTTGACCCTGGACGACACGGCGTACGCCATCCTGGTGCAGCGCAAGCCAGCGCAGGTACTCCTGGTGAGTCCTGGCAATGCCTTCCTCGAGAAGGTCTTGAGCTTGCTGCCGAACGTCGACCTGTTCCGCACGCCCGCGCAGCGGTACCTCGGCGTCGAGGCCGACCGCTTCGACGTCATCGTCTTCGACGATTACCTGCCGCCGCTGTTGCCGCGCGGCAACCTGCTGGTGGTGAACCCACCAGATCGCGGCCCATTCCGATCGACCGGTGAAGTCCGCCGACCCAGGGTGGGCAACTGGGAGCGTGAGGACCCGCTGCTGTCGTTCGTCGACATGCGCGACTTGAACGTGAATCGCGCCAGCAAGCTGGACTTGCCGCGCTGGATCAAGCCGCTGATCAGTACCTCGGACGGCGTGCCGCTGTTTGCCGCTGGCCAGGACGGGGATCGACGTGTGGCCATCCTGCCGTTCGACCTGCGGCAGTCCAACCTGCCCAACCTGTCGGCGTTCCCGATCCTCATGTCGAACCTGCTCACGTACCTATCGCCGCCAGGCGTCGTGCGCTCGCCCGAGATTCACACCGGGGCGCCCGAGTCGTTGGCGCCGTTCCCACAGGTCGAGCGGGTGCGCGTATCGGGACCGGATGACCAGGCGGTGGAGTTCCGCGCCAGCTCTGGGCCGATCACGTACGCCGCGACGGATACCCCGGGTTTGTATCGAGTGCAGCAGATCGTGGCCAGCGGTCAGCAGACCATCGAGGATGACCTGTTCGCAGCCAACCTGGCGGACCGCGACGAGAGCGATATTCGACCTCGGCTGAGCGGCCTGGCAGGTGGGGGCCCGGTCGAGATCGGGCTGACGCTGCTGCAGAAGGAATTCTGGGGCGTGCTGGCCGCGCTCGCGCTGCCGCTGCTGCTGTTCGAGTGGTTCTGGTTCCACCGCCGTGTGTAGGTGTCGGGTGTCAGGTTTCGGGTGTCGGCGATGACGCAGACCTTGGCGGGTTTTCGCGAGTTGCGTGTTTGGCAATCCGCGATGCTGCTCGTCGAGCAGGTCTACGTGACGACAAGGACATTCCCGCGGCATGAACTGTGGGGACTCGCCAGTCAGATGCAGCGCGCAGGTGTCTCGGTTCCCTCGAACATCGCCGAAGGCCACACGCGTGCCCACCTCGCGGAGTACCTGCAGCACATTGCGATCGCACAAGGCTCATTGGCTGAGTTGGAGACACAGGTCGAGATCAGCAGTCGACTCGGATACGTGCCTGCAGACCGATCCGCGGAGTTGCTAGAGCAGGCTGCTTCGCTTGGTCGACAACTGTATGCACTGCGGAACTCGCTTACGAAACGCACACCCGACACCCGACACCCGGGACCCGACACCCCGTGAGTATCGACTTCGAGCGGCCGTGGCTCCTGCTCCTGCTCCCTGCCTCAGTGGCGCTCGTCTATGTGCTCTGGCGCACCAGCCGCACGTATATGCCGCCGGTGCGGCGCCGCGCCAGTCTCATCGTCCGCCTCTCGGTCGTCAGCTTGCTGTGCCTCGTGCTCTCCGTCCCCACCGTGCAGCTGCGGGCCGATCAGCTCGCCATCGCGATCCTTCTGGACAGGTCGGACAGCATCACCCCGCTCGCGCGGAGCCAACAAGAGGACTGGCTCGCCAAGGCGCTGCAGAGCAAGAGCCCGTCCGACCAGGTCGCGGTGATCACCTTCGGCGAGGACGCCACCGTCGAACGCGCCCTGTCCGAGGAACAGCGACCGCCGCGGCTCGCACCCGACGACACGGGAACACGGACCAACATCTCGGCCGCCATCCGCGCCGGCGTCGCGGCGCTCCCGCCAAGCGCGGCCCGCAGGCTCGTTCTGCTCTCTGACGGCCGAGAAAACCTCGACCACGCCGACTCGGCAGCCGCTCTGGCCGCGGCCGCCCACGTCCAGCTGATGACGGTGCCGATGGACGAAACACAGGGCCCCGAAGTCCTCGTCCGCGCCCTCGACGCCCCCGCGCAGCTCCGCGAGGGCGAACGCTTCACGGTCACGGCCCAGCTCGAGGCCACACAGAGTACAAGTGCCACCCTGCACCTGCTCATGGATGGCCAGCTGCGCACGAGCCAGCAGGTTGACCTCGACCAGGGCACAAACCGCTTCGTTATTCCACTCGAGCCAATGGCCACTGGCCATCATCTCCTCAGGCTCCAGGTCGAGGCCGATGCCGACACGCTCAGCCAGAACAACTCGGCCGGTGCGCTGGTAGTCGTGACCGGCCCGCCGAGTGTCCTGGTCGTCGAAGGCTCACCAGGCGAGTCGCAGTTCCTGGTCGACGCCCTGCGCACCTCAGGCTTGACCGTGGAGCAGGACAGCCCCATCTCGGCGCCGATGGAGCTGGGCACGCTTCGCAATTACGCCAGCATCGTCCTGGTCGATGTGGCGGCGAATCAGTTCGCCCCGGGCCAGTTGAGAAGTCTGAAGACGTACGTGCAGAACTACGGTGGCGGACTGGTCATCGCCGGCGGCGATCATGCCTTCGGCCCGGGCAGCTACGCGCGCACGCCGCTCGAAGAGATGTCACCCGTGCGCATGGACCTGCGCGGCAAGTCGGTCTCCGCCAGCACCGCGTTGATCCTGGTCATCGATACCAGCGGTTCGATGGGCGGTGGCCCCGGCGGCGCGAGCAAGATGGACCTGGCCAAGGAAGCGGCCATCTCCGCCGCCGAGCTGCTGGGCGAGTATGACCAGATCGGCATCGTCGCCTTCGAGGACCAGCCGCGCTGGGTCATTCCTCCGACACCCGCGACCGACCTGGGAGTGGTACAGGCGGCGATCGCCGAGATGCAGCCGGGTGGCGGCACCGAGATCTACCCCGCCCTGAAGATGGCTTACGAAGGCCTGGCACCGATCGACGCCAAGGTCAAGCACATCATCCTGCTCACCGATGGCGAAGCGCCGCGGGGCGACTACCCCGGGCTGACCCAGCAGATGAAGGACGCCACCATCACCCTGAGCACCATTGGCATCGGCAGTGACGCCGACACACCATTGCTCCAGGAGCTGGCTTCGCTGGGCAACGGCCGCTACTACGACGGCAACGACCCGTTCGATCTGCCGCGTCTGGTGGTGAAGGAAACGCAGCAGGTCCAACGCGCCGCGATCGTCGAGGAAGACTTCAAGCCGGTCCGCATCTCGTCGGGCCCTGCGCTCGACGGCATCGATCTGAACAGCATGCCGCAATTGCGCGGCTACGTCGCCACCACGCCCAAGCCGCAGAGCAGCATCTTGTTGGTCTCGCGACAGATCGACCCGGTGCTGGCGGAGTGGCAGTACGGACTGGGTCGGGTGATCGCCTGGACCTCCGACGTGCGCAATCGCTGGGCTTCGCGGTGGATCGAGTGGCCGGAGTTCGGTCGGTTCTGGGCGCAGGTCGTCAAGCGCACCACCCGACCACCGGAGGACCCCAACCGCCAGGTCACGGTCAAGATTGACGGCAACCACGCTGTCGTCACGCTCGATGCGCAGACGGGTGTGGAGGCCGCTGACCGTCGCTACCTGAACTTCCTGCCCACGAGCGCGAGCATCGTCGATCCGCGCGGACACGAGCACGAGGTCCAGCTCCCGCAGGTGGCGCCGGGCCGTTATGAGGCCAGCTATCAAGTCGAGGACGACGGCATCTACTCGCTGCAGGTGCGCCAGACCGAGAGCGATGGCTCGATCGCCAATCAGTCGAGTGGGTTTGTGGTGCCGTACTCGCCCGAGTACCGCGCCGGCGGCACCGACGACAACTTCCTGGAGTCGCTCGCCAAACGCACCGGTGGCCGACTGATCCACGATCCCGAGCAGGCGTTCATCCACGATCTGCCGGCAGTCGGAGCCCCGCGCCAATTGTGGCCCTACCTGTTGACCCTCGTGGCGATTCTGTTCGTGGCCGACGTCGGTGTGCGGCGTGTGCGCATCACCGGCCCCGAGATGCGCGCCGCGTACTACAAGGTGCGCCGCCGCCTCGGCTACATCGACACGCCCGCGCTCGCGTCACGCCCGACGGTCATTCAGGCCAGCCCCAATTTTGGCCTGGTGAGCAGCGCCACCAATCGCGCCACCCCCGAGGCCCCCATCGCCATGGCCCCCACCCGCCAGGGCCGCCTGCTGGCCGCCAAACAACGCGCCGCCCGGCGATAGAAAAGGCAGACCCTGCACACAACCAGCGATGTTCGCACGATGTTCTACAGCGAGCGTCGATGAAGCTGGGGTGAAGGGGCGCAGCCCCTCGCCCGAAGGGCGTCCCAAAAGACCTGAACACCGATACGCCGGAAGCCGTGCCGGAAAGCCTTCTCAAGGTAAAAAGGACGGCAATGGATCCTCGGCTCTTTGGTTCCCTGGAGTGGCGCTGTATCGGCCCGCACCGTGGCGGGCGTTGTGTGGCAGTTGCTGGGCACCCGCATGATGTCGGGACGTTCTACTTCGGTGGCTGTGGCGGCGGGGTGTGGAAAACCACCAACGCCGGCTCGCACTGGTGGAACGTCTCGGACGGCTTCTTCAAGACCGCCGCGGTGGGCGCGATCGCAGTCAGCGACAGCCATCCGAACGTCATCTACGCGGGCACGGGCGAGGCGTGCATCAGGAGCAACGTCTCGCACGGCGACGGCGTCTACCGCTCCGATGACAGTGGGCACACCTGGCGCAACCTCGGGTTGGCCGAAACCCGGCACATCAGCCACGTCGCCATCCATCCGACCAACCCGGACATCGCCTACGTCGCGGCGCTCGGCCACGCCTGGGGCAACAACCCCGAGCGCGGCGTCTACCGCACCACCAATGGCGGCAAGTCCTGGGACCTCGTCCTCCACAAGAGCGACAAAGCCGGCGCGGCGAGCCTCAGCCTCGATCCCAGCAACCCGCGGACCCTCTACGCCGCGATCTGGCAAGGTCGCCGCTTCCCCCACGCCGCCGAAAGCGGTGGCCCCGACACGGGCATCTGGCGAAGTCAGGATGGCGGCGATACGTGGACCGAAGTCACCCGCAGCAAGGGTCTGCCAAAGGGATTGCTCGGTCGCATCGGCGTAGCCGCCTCACCAGCCCAGGCGGGCCGCGTGTGGGCCCTGGTCGAAGCCGAGGACGGCGCGCTGTTCCGCTCCGATGACTACGGCGACACCTGGGAGCGGCTCTCGGAAGACGCCGACCTGAGACGCAGACCCTGGTACTACATGCACGTCATCGCCGATCCCAGCGACGCCAATACCGTCTGGATCATGAACCTCAATTGCTGGCGGTCGCTCGACGCGGGCAAGTCTTTCGAAGCGATCCCCACGCCGCACGGCGACAACCACGCGCTGTGGATCGATCCGCGCAACTCGCAGCGCATGGTCCAGGGCAACGACGGCGGCGCGTGTGTCAGCCTCGATGGCGGCCGCTCGTGGTCCACACTGCTGAACCAACCGACGGCGCAGTTCTATCACGTGACCACCGACGATCGGACGCCGTATTACGTCTACGGTCCACAACAGGACAACTGGGCGATGCGCCTGCCGAGCATCGACTTCGAAGGCGCGATCTCGTGGAAGGACTACGTTGAACCAGGTGGCGGCGAAAGCGGGTATCTCGCGATCAGTCGCAAGCCACCGCACCTCGTGTTCGGCGGCGGCATCGGCACGGGCCTGGGTCACGGTCGACTGATCGCCTGGAACCCCGAGACTGGCCAGAAGCGCAACGTCACCGTGTGGCCCGAGGTCCTCGGCATGGGCGGCGGCGCCGACTCGCTCAAGTACCGCTTCCAGTGGACCTTCCCGGTCGAGTTCTCCGTGCACGAGGACAACACGCTGTACATCTGCTCGAACGTCGTCCACCGCTCGACCGATGACGGAGCCTCGTGGGCCGTGGTGAGCCCGGACCTCACCCGCATCGACGCGAGCAAACTAGGCCCCTCGGGTGGCCCAATTACCGCCGACAACAGCGGTGCCGAGATCTACTGCACGATCTTTGCGTTCCGCGAGTCGCCGCACGAAGCGGGCGTGTTCTGGGCTGGCTCGGACGATGGGTTGATCCACATCTCGCGCGACAACTGCCAGAACTGGTCGAACGTCACCCCGCCCGACATGCCCGAGTGGGCGATGATCAACATCATCGAGCCTTCGCCACACGATGCGGCCACGGCCTACGTCGCGGCGACGTGCTACAAGTCCGACGATCTGCGGCCGTACCTGTACCGCACCAACGACTACGGTCAGACCTGGGCCCGCATCACCGGCGGGATCCCCGACCACGAGTTCACGCGGGTCATCCGCGAAGACCCAGCGCGGCGGGGCCTGCTGTATTGCGGCACGGAGTCAGGGGTCTACGTGTCGTTCGACGACGGTGTGAGCTGGAACCGGCTCGAAACAAACCTGCCCATCACGCCGATCTGGGACCTGGTGGTGAAAGGAACCGACCTGGTAGCAGCGAGCCACGGCCGCTCGTTCTGGATCCTCGACGACATCACCCCGCTGCACCAGCTGCAGGATGCGGTCGCGCTCGAGAAGGCGCACCTGTTCAAGCCACGCGACACGGTCCGCTGGCGCATAGGTGGGCGCGCGTTCGACCGCAAGTCGCCCGTCTTCGTCAACTACAAGATGACCGGGCCGCTCACAGTTGGCTACAAGCCGACCGAGGCCGCGAGCGGCGCCAAGACGGAGCAGTTCTACGACGCGGGTCAGAACCCACCGGATGGCGTGGTCATCCATTACTGGCTGGCCGACAAGCCGGCCGATGGCGTGGTGCTCACGATCCTGGACGAGCAGGGCAACGAGATTCGCGCCTACTCGACCAAGCGCGAAAAAGAACTCGCCGAAGCGCCCTCGTCCGGTGACGTGCAGGTGGCCACGGCGGAGGAGGAAGCCGCCAGCGAGCCCGAGCCTACCGAAGATCAAGGCCCATGGGCCACGGCCGAGGCGGGCATGAATCGCTTCGTGTGGGACGGTCGCTACGCCAAGCCGACGAAGCTCGAGAAGCAACGCGTCAAGTCCTCGCGCGAAGAAGCCCTCGAGGGTGGGGTGCCGCCGCGGGCGATCCCAGGCTCCTTCCAGGTTCGCCTGGCGGTGGGCTCGGAGACCTACACACAGACGTTCAGCTTCCTGCGCGATCCGCGGCTTTCCGTGAGCCAGGCCGATCTGGAGGCGCAGCTGGCGATGAAAGTGTCGGTCCGCGACCGCCTGTCTGAGGTGAACACGCTCTTGAACGACATCCAGCGAGTGCGCGAGCAAGTGGAGGCGTGGACCAAACGCTCCGACGATCGCGCGCTGCGCGATGCCGCACAGTCGTTCAACGACCAGCTCAAGGCGGCCGAAGGTGAGCTGATCAACCTGACCTCGGACAAGCCGCGGCCGGGGACCAGTCGGGTAAAGGAGAAGTTCGAGTCGCTCAGTGGGATGATCGACGAGGCCGATGCCGCCCCCACCCAGGGCGCACGCGAGGTCTACGCGATGCTCGAAGCGCAGTTGAAAGAGCAGCAAAAACGGCTGGCCGATGTACTCGACCAGCCGCTGCGCGCGGTCAACAACGCGGTGACTGCGCTTGGGCTGCCGCCCATCGGCGTGTAAGACGCTGGCGTCAGGCGGTCGCCATGGCGCGGCGCGCGCTCATCCAGCCGATCGCGGCGGTCACCAGCAGGCTGACCAGGTGCAGGCCGGTGTCTGGCGGGTTGATGGCCACGCCCTCGACGAGGGGCGCCACCAGGCTGCCCACGATCAGGACGGCGAACACGACGGCCAGCACGCGGTTGACCATGCGGAGGTTGTCACCCGAGGTCGCGGCCCACACCAGGGCCGCGCCAAGGATCAGGTGCGCCAGATTGTGGATGGTGTTCACGGCGAAGATGCCGAGCAGCAACCCCTGCCCAGGCGCCGCGCCATTGGGCACGGTCACGCCCGGAATGAACCCGAGCACACCCACGAGCAAATACGCAACGCCCAGAGCGAGCGAGAGCTTCACAGCCAGCGAACGAGACATCATCTGTACCTACCTCAGCACACCATTTTCAGAAGCGAGTGCGCTTCTCGTCCAGGTCTACGCTCGCGCCCCCCGACTGGATCACACTCCGTGCCCCTATGAGGTTCGGTGCGTGTGAGCTTCCTGGTAGTGCGTGAGCAGCAGATCTTCGCCCCAGTCGCCGGTCAGGTCGCGCAGGACGGAGTGGATGTGGTTGGCGCCGTTCTGTGTGTTGTCGTACTCGATGAGGAACGTCGGGCCTTTGATTGCGTAGTAGTGGCCCTGGCCCGGCTCTTCGCCGCCGGCCCAGGCGAACGTGATCGGCTCGAAGCCGGCCCGCTCGATCTTGCCCCACGTGTACGCGCTCAACTCATCAGACGTTCGATCGACGTAGTGACGGATCAGCGACACCAGACGTGCGCGATGTTCGCCAGTCATGTCTGCGTAGGCCAGCCCGCGCGGCGGCCCAAACGGATTAGCCACGCGATTCTTGTCGGTAATGATGTCGGGGAAGGCCACGCTATTCACGATCGCCACAGACCGCTGGACCGCCGGCAAACTGCGCACCAGCGAGCGCGGCACGTCCTCCTCCTCGGGTAGCGCGCGCTGGCCGGCCGAAGGGCCATGCCGCACCTGCGAAGGATTGGCGCCGAAGAACAGCGGTGCCGACGCGATGCGATCGCCGTCGACAACCGTGAAGTGCAAGGCCACATGGTGGCCAGCCACGTGCCACGCCCAAGGCAGCTTGCCCCGCGGATCGCCGAACACACAGAACGAGTAGTGCTCCGGGTGGCGAATGAACGGCGTAATGCGACCCTCCATGCGCTCCTGCTCGAGCAAGGGCACCTCGAGGTCGATAATCTGCCGCACCTGGTGCGCACCCCGCGTGCTCAGCCCGATGTCGAGCACCGCGAGCGCCTTCTGCTGCTGCTCGCGGTTCATGTTGATCAGCCGCAGACCATTGCGGGGCGTGCTCTCGGGTGGACGGTAGTCCCAGATGTAGCGTCGGTCGTCGCCGAAGGGCAGCGTGGCGGCGCGATACTGGTTTTCGTTCAGCGAGCCGAGGAACTCAATGGCTGCCTCGGACAGGCGACGCGCCGTCATCGGCGCGCGCTCGGTGAGGCTCAGATCGAGGGTGATGGTCACAGCGACGACTCCCGACCTGATGGTACTACCTCGAATCTGACGCTCTCGCCTGCCGCGCGGATCACATGCGTTCCTGGCGTGACAGGCGCGGCCAGGACACAGGTCGAAGCGCACACGCCCACGCGCCGATCATCCACGAGCACATCGATCGAGCCAGCGCCTGGCGCTACCTCGACTTCGATGGGCACCGCCGAGGGAACGAGAGGATCGGGTACGAGGACAGATCCCGCGTCGGGGTAGAGAATGCGAACGCGCGGCGCCGGGTCCGGCTGCTGCAACAAGATAGACGCGGGCAGCCATTCCAGCCGATGCGCGGCGCACGATGCATCCGCCATCTGTTCGCTGAGAGCGCACAATTCGACCTGTCGCAAGTCCGGCGGCGGCGCGGGCGCAGTCGCGGAACTGGCGTCGAGCGTGGCGGTGAGCACATCGCGCCACAGGGGCGCCGCGCCGCTCACGCCCGAGACGTCGCGCATCGGCCGGTTGTCGGGATTACCGACCCAGACACCCACCACGACATCCGCCGTGAACCCAACCGTCCAGTTGTCGCGAAAGTCCGAAGTGGTGCCGGTCTTCACCGCGACATGCTGTCCAGCAACGTGCAGCACGCTGTCACGACCGAACCCCGGTGCGCGGGCGGCGTCATCGCTCAACACATCGTCCAGGAGCCACGCCGTCTCCGGGCTGAGCACCCGTCGGGCAACCGACGGCCGTGGATCGACCAGCGAGCGGCCCTGCGCATCCTCGGCCCGCGAGATCAGCAGCGGCTCGCGAGCCAGACCACCACTGGCCAGCGCGCCATAAGCGGCCGTGAGATCCAGCAGTGGCACCTCGGCCGCGCCCAACGCCAGACTGAGATCCGAGCCGGGATCGAGCCCCACGCCGAGCTCACCTGCGAGGATAAGCACCGGTTCAACCCCGATCTCGTTCAGCACCTGCACCGCGGGTACGTTGAACGAGCTGGCCAGTGCGACGCGGAGTGGCGTCTGACCGTGGAACTGGCGATCGTAGTTCTCGGGGACGTACCGCTCGCCCAGACGGGTGAGGAACACCGTGCGCTCATCGCGCAACACGCTGGCGAGGCTGATCCGGCCAGATTCCAGGGCAGCGGCGTACAGCAGTGGTTTGAACGCCGACCCCGGTTGGCGTGGCGTGACGGCCATGTTCACCTGAGCGGCTGGTCGATCGGGATCGAAATAGTCGACTCCACCGACCATCGCGCGCATTTCGCCAGTCGCAACATCGAGCACCACGACAGCCGCGTTGCCGACGTCGTGCTCTGCCAGGCGATCGACCTGTCGCTGCGTCTCCCGTTCGGCGAACGACTGCAGGTCGGCGTCGAGTGTGGTCCACACCCGCACGGCCCCCGCCGGGGCGACCAACCGCACGAGATCGACAAAGTGCCCCGCGGTCAGCGGATGGGGGCGATCGTTCAGCCGCAGCTCTTCAGTGGCAGCGCGGGCGGACTCCGTTGAAGACACGAAGCCATGGCGGACCATCAGGTCCAGAACGGTGCGCTGCCGAGCCCGCGCGGCATCGAAATGGGTGAACGGGTCGTAGTCACTGGGCGACTGCGGCAGCCCGGCCAGAAGCGCGGACTCTGCCAACGACAGCTCGCGCGCCGGCTTGCCGAAGTAGGTCCACGCCGCGGCCTCCACGCCGGTCGACAGGTTCCCGAACGGCGCGCTGTTGAGGTAGGCCTCGAGCACGTGCTGCTTGCCCAGCGCGCCAGTGAGTCGCAGCGCCAGCCACGCCTCCACCAGCTTGCGCTGCAGCGAGCGTTCGGCGCGCTCCGCGGGCGGCAGATAGCGCAGCCGCGCC